>Ga0256847_1000146_pt1 | contig 48389 bp, 41 predicted proteins | sample TeddybearmetaG_FD_189099 | JGI IMG/M metagenome (GOLD analysis project Ga0256847, IMG submission 189099) | Hydrothermal vent microbial communities from East Pacific Rise, Pacific Ocean - Teddybear | ecosystem: Environmental > Aquatic > Marine > Hydrothermal vents | place: Pacific Ocean: East...
GTAAGGATAGCGTATTGTGAGCACTGAAACCGACCCCATGGCCCCCGACTTTTCCTTGCCTGCCACTGGCGAGCAAACCATTACCTTGTCTGCATTGCGCGGCAAAAATATCATATTGTACTTTTATCCAAAAGATAATACGCCAGGCTGCACACAGGAAGGCCAAGATTTTCGCGATGCGTTTGCTGAATTCGAGGCGTTGGACACAGGCATTTTTGGGATTTCTAGAGACAGCGTTAAAGTCCACACTAACTTTAAAGCCAAACATGGCTTCCCATTTGATCTGATTGCCGACAAAGATGAAATTGCGTGCAAACTATACGACGTCATCAAGCTCAAAAATATGTTTGGTAAACAATCGCTTGGCGTCGAACGGAGTACTTTTTTAATCGACAAACAAGGCAAGCTCTGCCACACATGGCGAAAAGTCAAAGTAAAAACGCATGTTGCCGAGGTACTGGCCGCCGTTCAAGCACTCACCTAATCGCCAGATAATACCTCGGTATGGTTGTTGGCGGCATCATCCTCGGTTGTCGCATTATTCATTGTCGGCCAGGCGGTGATCACAGACTGCACTAAGGTCGCTAAAGGTATCGCGAAAAACACCCCCCATAGCCCCCACAGTCCCCCAAAAAACAAAATGGCGATAATGATTGCAATCGGATGCAGATTCACGACTTCTGAAAATAACAACGGCACCAATACATTGCCATCAATCACTTGTATCACCGTATACGCAATCATCAAATACGCAAAATCGGCTGTCCACCCCCATTGAAAATACGCAATAATCACCACGGGAATGGTCACAACAATGGCGCCCACATACGGAATGATGACGGATAATCCAACCAGTACAGACAATAACACCGCATAGTGCATGCCCATCACTTCAAACGCAGCATAGGTTGCCGCCCAAACGATCATGATTTCAAAAAATTTGCCGCGCACATAATTACCGATTTGAATGTCCACATCCCACCACACTTTACTCGCCAAGTGCCGATCATGTGGGAAAAATCGCGTCACCCATGCGATGATACGGTCTTTATCCTTCAGCAAAAAGAACACCATCATTGGCACCAGCACGGTATACAAACCAAAGGTAATGATCCCAATGAAAGATGACATGACATGATCCCAAATTTGACCGATTTGATTTAACTCGGCTATTTGGGAACGAATCGCATTGATAAACTTACCCACTTGTTCTTCTGTCAATAATTCCGGGTAAGATTCTGGTAGCTGCAACAACGCTTGCTGCCCTTTTGCCACCATACTCGGCGTTTGTTGGATGAGATCCGTCACTTGGCGCGATAATAACGGCAGCAACACCAAAAAAATTGCGGAGAGAAACGCCACGAATGCGGCATACACCAACAAGACGGCAAACATTCTCGGCAGCCGAATTTTTTGTAAATGCCGCACCAAACCTTCTAACAGATAAGCAATCACAATCGATGCAAATACCGGCCCAAGCATATCGGCGGTACTAAAAACAACGGTAAATCCCAACGTGATGATCAAAGCAAGAAAAATGACTTGGGGATCAGAAAAGTAACGCTTAAACCAATTGGTAACCAGATTCATAAACCATCAACTCTTATTATTCTTAACCAACGCAGCATTGCTTTCATGGATGGCCTCAACGTACTGTTGATACTGTTGTTCAAACAGCACAGTGAGTTCCCGTATGACGTCCACCGCAGGCTTACCGCTGATCATGTGTGCTGTCATTAAGTTCGAGGTTTCATTCAGCATATTCCCTCGATCCACCATAAAATAGGTCTCTGACAAACGTTTTATGGCTTTGATAACCGATTCGTCGGGCGGTGCATCAAGGGGTTTGGGCGGTTCAATGACTTGGGGGGCTCTGGATTTAGGTGCCCGTTGCCGCAAGAATTCAGCAAAGGCCAAAACGGCCGCTTGGTCTTGATCAGAAAGTTGCGTAAACGTCTGTATTAACTTGTCATGCATGAGAAACAACAACCATGATAAACGGGCAGTATATCAAAGATTGCCTTTGCGGCAATACGACTTTGCAAAGTTTAACAGCTCCTCCATCACGCGTTGACGAAATTTCTGTTTTTGATGCACAAAAGAAAAAGGCCGAGCAATGGGTGGGTTAAGGCGAATCGCATGCAGCGACTTCAACTTTAACTCTTTATTGATGGTACTCAATGAGATAATCGATATCCCCATGCCCGCTTCAACCGCCCCTTTAATGGCTTCAGGGCTGCCTAATTCCATACTCACTTTCAGTGATTGTTTATCCAAACCACACGTCACCAAATATTTTGAAATAACATCACGCGTACCCGACCCTTCTTCCCGACAAATAAAGGGCAAGTCGATCAGCGCTGACATTTTCACCGACTCAACCCCATCTAGCGCATGCCCATGCGGCACAATCGCCACTAATTCATCGGTTCGACATTCCTCGACGACCAAATTTTTATTCGAGACCGGTGCCTCAACAACGCCCAAATCAATGGTATTATTTTCCACCATCGACACAATGCCTTCTGTGTTCGAGACTTTCAGGTGAATTTTAACGTCAGGGTATTCCCCTTTAAATTGACCCAACAACGTGGGCAACATATACTCCGCAATGGTCGTGCTGGCACCAATGGTCAACACACCACTGATTTCCCCCGTCATTTCCCGCACCGCATTATCCATCTCTGAATAAATTTCGAAAATTTTCCCAGAAAATGCAAACACGCTATGCCCCGCATCCGTCAGGCTAATTTTATTGTGCGTACGATCAAACAAACGGGTGTTAAAGTGCTCTTCAAGTTGTCGGACTTGGAAGGTCACAGCCGGTTGTGTCATATGCAAAATTTCTGCTGCTTTCGTGAAGCTTAATAATTTAGCAACAGTGAAAAACACTTGTAACCTTCGGTCTGCCATGCAATATACCTGCTATCAAGCTGTTTTATAGTCTACAACCGCGGTTTGCAATTGATCCGCCAACTCCATCAACTCACTACTGGCGTGCGCTGATCGCTGTGAGGCGTGGGAGCTGCTGTTTGCAATTTCGCTCATATTCACAATGCTGCGGTTAATGCCTTCTGCAACTGCACCCTGCTGCTCTGCCGCCTCTGCAATTTGGGCATTCATGTTTGAAATGGCGGCGACAGCCTCAGTGATTTCTGATAATGACTGCCCCGCTTTCGCGGCTTGCTCGACGCTTTCTGCAGCCTGAGATTGACCACGCTCCATCACCTTCACCGCATCCCGAGAGCCCGCTTGTAATTTTTCAATCATTTGCTGTATCTCTTGGGTCGACTGTTGCGTCCGCTGGGCCAAAGTCCTCACTTCATCCGCAACCACCGCAAAACCTCGCCCTTGCTCACCCGCTCGCGCAGCCTCAATAGCCGCATTCAGCGCCAATAAATTCGTTTGTTCCGCAATCCCTCGAATCACATCCAGTACCGAGCCAATATTATCGCTTTCTTGCTCTAACTTTTTGATCACAGACGCCGCCGTTTCGACTTCACCCGCTAAGGAATTAATCGAGCTAATGGTATTGTTAACCACCTGCCGACCGTTATCCGCCTCACCTTTCGAGCTAAGTGCCGCACTTGCCGCTTTTTCTGCATTTCTGGCCACATCTTGCACCGCTGCGGTCATTTGGTTCATGGCTTGTGCCACTTGATCCGTCTCAGCATGCTGTCGCTTCACTCGATCCTCTGTTTCACTGGCTGCTGCCGTCATTTCTTCGACCGACACCACCATAGAACGCGCCGACACTCTTAATTCCTCAATCAAATTTCTAAGATTGACCGTCATGCCATTAAAACTATCAATAATGATTCCAATCACATCATTACTTTTGATCGTACAAGAAAAGGTCAGATCTTTAGATGAAATGGCATTGGCCACGTTTGAAATTTCTTGTAATTTACTGACCAAAATCAGGTGCAAGATAAAAAAATTGGCCACCCCCATCACCACGCCAGCCACTATACATCCAGTAATAAACCAATGGGTTAATATCGCATCGGGCAACACCACTTTAGTGAAACCAATAAAAACAACCCCCATGACTAACCCAAAAACCAAAAAAGAACCTAAAATTCTTTTTAATATACTTGGCTTCATGGCCATTTCCTTATCATTCTGATTGACATAGCTTGATTATAGACCCAGTTTATTGATTCAATGGAAAATACGATGACATTCGGCGATTTATTTTGCTACCCGCAAAAAAAAGCCCCGAAACCGGGGCTTTTATCTATTCACATAAAACCGTCTTATTCAGCAACTTTTTCCATTGCGTCTTCAATCGCGCCAGGTGCAGAGCTGATTGAACCAAAATCGCCCATACCTAAGTCAGGAAAGCTACTCGCAATGCGGTACTTACCATCTAACACAAGCACTTTACCGTCACTCACCAAAAGACCATAAGGCAGGTGTGCAGAATGTTTCAGATCACCTTTATCAATCAGATCCATCACTGTTTTGTCAGCACCATCGCCAGAAGATAAAGCAACCCCAAATAATGTTTGCTTACCATCTATGTCAAGTTTGAAGACTTGGCTAGTCCCGGCTTTTTTGGCTGCTAGACCGGCTGCAACTTTAGCCACCATTGCAGCATGATCACCTGATGCGACTTCTGATGGATCACTGAAGTAAGGCATACCAAACATATAGTGCCAATCTTCCAGATCTTCATCCTCAATACCATCTTCTGAGCCAAATGTTTTCACATGCCCCAGCGCTGTTTTGAGTTTGCCTTCGACATCGGATAATTTACCCTTCAAGCGATAGGAATGGGCCATATAGTTGGGATTACTATACGATACCTGCACATTGCCACCGACCTTAGTCACAGAAACCCTAACCGCAGCACCGAATCCACCATTTTCAGTTTTGGCCGCATTGCTTTTTAAGGCCGCACTGGTGACGATCACAACATTAACTCCGCCATAAGGTGAATACTCACCCACCACTTCAAACCCGGCCCCGGTTAATTTTGATTTTACATCAGTCATTTTTGCCGCGGCATCCCCAGCACCATCCGATGCCAAATTAAACGGCTTAAGGTTTGCGGCACTCGCTTGACCAACGCCAAGCGCTAAGCCGAAACCTAAAACATAAGAAAAAAAACGCCCTATAACCATCAGATCCTCCTACCAATAAAGTAACGGTTGTTACGAAAATTAAACTTAAAAATTATGCCTAAAAAAATTCATCATCGTCATCACTATCATCCACCTCACCACCAACCCCCATAATCAGGCTTTTACTGATGGCATCGGGTGCTTCAATAATTTTCATGAAGCTGACTTTACCCGCCATTTCTAAGTCAGGAAAATTAATGGCTATCCTGAAACGCGGGTGTAATGCCCAAGATTTATTGCCTATCACAAAAAGCTCATAAGGCAGATGCGCCGTATGTCGATACGGTTGTTTATCAATAATACTCATGATGCGTTTATCTGAGCTAAAATCTTCCTGCGTAAAACGAATACCAAAAATAGAGACTTGCTTCTTAGTATCAAGATCCATTTGATAGACTTTCACCGTTCCCCCCAAATTGTCTCGGAGAGAACGATTGATTGTTTTTAACGCATCTTTGTAGTTTGAATGCTGGCCTAATGGCTGCCCACTAATCAAATCTTGCCCACTATAATCTTTGCAATATTCCATACCGAACGTGTAATGGTAGTCCCCCAAGTCATCATCCGATATGCCTTCTTTCGAGCCAAAATATTTCTGCCGCCCCAACGCTTTGGCCAATTTGTATCTTTCTCCCTCAAGGCTATCACTCACTTGATAAGCAACGCCCATATAAACGGGATCGGTATAAGCGACTTGCACTTTATGCTTAACTTGGGTGATGCTGACACGTTGCGCGGCCACCAGGACACCGGCTTTGCAATCATTTTTGACCGCATTTAACGCAATTTTTCTCAGTGTGGGATTACTCACAATCACCAGATGTGCATGCTGATAGGGTGAGAAATCAGCAATGATCTCAAACCCTTCGTTTTCAAGTGATTTTTTAACATTCAGTATCGTTTCATCAAAATTCGCGACCGTGCTGCTACCAAGGAAAAATGGCTTCAACATTTCTGCGTGCGTGACGACAGTGGCACACATTAACACGGTGCACGTTAAAACAATTTGGGTCAGCCTATTCATAATTACCTCAAAAGAGAGATTGGGTTTAAGTTGTTGCAGAACGTCGTTGTCACTTGCTACTAAGTATAGATACAAAATATTTTTTCGAGGGTAAATTTTTTCGTATGACAACATTCCATGGTTAGAGCACACGGATGCCGGTTAGTTCTGGTGGACACCTGCACAGAATCAATAGACAAGTAAAAATTTAAGCATAAAAAAAGCCGCTTAGAGCGGCTTTTTTTATGCTTAATACGCGTTGTTACAGATGTTGTTACATATACAGAGACTGCGTCGTGGTTGGCTCATTTGACTCTTCAAAATAAGTCGCGGCCCCAACATACTCAACCTCGTCAATAAAGTCCTCATGCACAAAACCAAACAGTTCCACGGTCATTTGACAGGCCATAAACTTCACTTCAGCTTCTAAACACAAGTCTCTCAATTCTTGCAGAGGCGCAACCCCATTATTCTTGACCGTTTTCTTCATCATGCTGGTCGCAAATGAATCCATACCCGGTGTATTCCACAATAAGTTGGGTACTTTGGGTGAAAAATCAATATTACGCAACCATTTAGGACCAAACGGCATTTTCATCGGCATGGCTGGATTGCCAATCGGCGTTACCCTCAACGAGGCTAGATCTTTTTTCAACAGAACCAAACCGTAAAACGTAAAAAAGATGGTGACTTCTTTACCTAACGCAGCAGCGGTACTCGCTAAAATAAACGGCGGGTAACCCCAATCGAAACTACCTTTCGTTGCGATAATGGTCAGTTTTTCACAAGACATCAGGATAATCCTCCAAGTTCAGCAAGTGTAGACAATGTTAACAGATTACAGCTTACAGTTATTTTAATGTCAAGCTGTGCATTTCAAATTCTTAGAAGGCGGTGAACCCGCCTTCTCTCTTTACTTACCTACTTATTCTGACCAATATCACTAGGACTTTTTAATCAGAAATTCGTATTTTCCGCCAACTTCCTTTGATTCCATTAACGTATTGCCAGTTTGCTTGGCAAACGCTTCGAAATCCTTAACCGAACCTGGGTCAGTTGCAATAATACGAAGCACTTGTCCGCTAGACATACCGCCTAACGATTTTTTTGCACGTAAAATAGGGAGTGGGCAGTTAAGACCGCTTGCATCAAGTTCTTGATCAGCCATTTATTGGGCTCCAAAGTCTGTTTAGGTTGAGATAAGTGCATAATGAGCTGTATATCTTGCATGGTACGTTTGCCGTCGTCACACAGCCATTATGATTATAATCGATAACAGTTGAATCGTAGTCTAAAAGCGGGCACCGTGTCTACATAAGGTCATCAATAAAAAGGTAAAAACTCGGTAGCACCGCGCCATTGGGTTTGTTCGCATAGTCGTTAAGGTGCGAGGGCAGACCTTTTTTTTGCCCACGCCCCCATCCCACCGGTTAAATTAAAAACATGCTCATGCCCACGCGATTGAAAATAACGACACGCTTGGCTCGACCTCGCCCCCGTTGCACAGTAAAAAACCACCGTCTCTTTTTTATCGTACTCATGCATTTTCAAAGGGATCAAATACAAAGGGACATGCTCAGAATTCGGTATTTGATCACGTTGACGCTCATCCGCAGAACGCACATCAACCAGCCGAACGGTGTGTGCTAATAATGCAGCCTCTAGTTTTTCAGTCACTATTTCTTTCACCATGCGTTTAATTCACCCTTTTTTCTGACCAACAATACAACGCCAATGCCATGTAATAATATCACCAACTGATAATCTGTAAATTCGCTTTATCCCTAGTCATCTACAGGAGATTACCAACCCACATGATGATTGGGTGATTTTTATGCCCCATCAATGCTATGATCGCTCGCTGAATGAATTGGGACAGAACGATGGATTTTTTACCGATTTTTTTAGATCTTAAAAACAAGCCTTGTCTGCTCGTTGGCGCAGGTGATGTCGCCCTTAGAAAAGCCCACTTATTGGTTAAAGCACAAACCGATTTAACCGTGGTTGCGCCTCACATAAACGCCGATTTCAATGCATTTTTAAGCCATAACCCACAGGTTCAATATCGTGCTGAATCCTTTCAACCCGAGCACCTAAATCACTGTCACTTAGTCATTGCCGCAACCAACCAAGCCCCGGTTAACCAACAAGTCTCTGACTTAGCCCAGGCACAAAAAATCCCCGTCAACGTTGTGGATAATTTAGACCTGTGTAGCTTTATCGTCCCTTCGATCATTGACCGATCGCCCATTGTTGCGGCCATTTCCAGTGGCGGCACATCGCCCGTTTTAACCCGAGCTTTACGCGCCAAATTTGAAACGCTGATCCCTGCTGCATACGGGCATTTGGCCATGCTCGCAGATGAGTTCCGCAATGCCGTCAAAAACCGCTTCAGCAATACAACCAAAAGAATGCGATTTTGGGAAGCGGTCATACACGGCCCGGTGAGTGAACTCGTGTTTTCGGGCCAACGGGATCAAGCCAAATCCACGTTACAAAAAATGCTGGACGATGATCGCTACAACCACACACGGGGTGAAGTCTATTTGGTCGGCAGTGGCCCAGGCGACCCTGACTTATTAACCTTCCGCGCCATTCGGTTGATGCAACAAGCCGATGTCGTGGTGTATGATCGACTGGTTTCGCAGCCCATTTTAGACCTCACGCGCAAAGATGCAAAACGCATCTATGTTGGCAAAGAAAGGGATAACCATGCGTTACCGCAAGAAGACATTAACCAGCTACTCGCCCGCCTCGCACTAGAGGGCAATCGTGTTGTCCGACTGAAAGGCGGAGATCCTTTCATTTTTGGCCGAGGGGGTGAGGAAATTGAATTACTTGCAGAAAAAAATGTGCCTTTCCAGGTTGTGCCAGGCATCACCGCAGCCTCTGGGTGTGCTTCTTATGCAGGCATACCTTTGACCCATCGGGATTATGCACAATCGTGTGTATTTGTAACAGGGCACCTTAAAAACGGCACTACCGATTTAAATTGGGATCTTCTGACCCAGCCCAATCAAACCATCGTTTTCTATATGGGCTTAAAGGGGGTCAGCGTGATTTGCAAAAAGCTCATCGCACATGGTTTACCCAGCCATTTACCTGCGGCTTTGGTACAACAAGGCACAACGCCAGAACAAAAAGTGTTTACCGGCACACTCGCCAGTTTGGCGGATATTGTCGCCAGAGAAAAACCCAAGGCCCCAACGCTGATTATTGTGGGTGGGGTTGTGGAATTGCAGAAGAAATTGGCTTGGTTTAACGTTTAAACCGACTTCTGACCCTCTTTGATTAATTTAACAACATTCATAAACTGTTGATTCATGTTTTCTTCTAATGCACCAAATTGCACTTTCAAACCACGGACATCAACTTTCAACTCTTTAACGTCTTCTTTTAAAGCACTGACATCAACTTTCAGCTCTTGAACATCTTCTTTTAAACCACTGACATCAACTTTCAGCTCTTGAACATCTTCTTTCAAATCACTGACATCAACTTTCAGCTCTTGAACATCTTCTTTCAAATCACTGACATCAACTTTCAGCTCTTTGACATCGCCTTTCAAATCACTGACATCAACTTTCAGCTCTTTGACATCGCCTTTCAAATCACTGACATCAACTTTCAGCTCTTTGACATCGCCTTTCAAATCACTGACATCAACTTTCAGCTCTTTGACATCGCCTTTCAAATCACTGACATCACCTTTCAATTCATCAAACTGCTGACCCGTTTCACCTCTAAATTGCTCAAATCGACAGATGTGCGCGTGTAACATAACCGCCATAGCCGCACCTGGCGGAGCATCTTTCAGCGCATGATCCAGAACACCCGTAATCACGTCTGACGCTTCTGCACGCACCGCCGCCTTAAATTCCGTACTGTTGATATCAACTAGCTCAGACATCCCGCCACCCCAAAAAAGAACATAATGCAACCATACTAACAAAAAATCTGACATCCTGAAACACAGACGCAATACTGCCCAAAACGGCTATTTTGGGCCTAACTGCTCGTCCAACACGGTGGTGTCAAAAAACGCATCACCGTCATCAATATCAACCGCATTGCCAGATTCATCAATCAATGCCTGCTCATTATCATTCCATCCACGTAACCCAGTCTGGAGTGAGTGGACTTTCTCAAACCCCATCTCTTGCAACAATTTTCCGGCCAATAAACTCCGATTGCCCGAGCGACACATCACCACCACATCACGTGCTCGCGCTTGAACCAGCTCAGGAACCGTTTCTTCAAAGCCCCATTCAACCGCTGTTTCTAGCACACCTCTAGGCACGGTTAAGCTGCCTTTTACCTTCATAACATCGTATTCAAAAGGCTCGCGCACATCCAACAACAGCACATCTTTGCCTTCCCGCAGCCAATCCTCCAAATCCCAGGGGAAAATTTCTGGCACAGCCGCACGTGCCTCATCAATCAACTGTGTAAATGTTTTAGCCATGACTCACCACCACTAGAATTAACCCTGCATAATCGGGGAAGGCGATCATCACATTCACGCCTTCACCTGCCGACACAAGCTGTTTTCAACCGCCATCACTGCCGCCTCGACCCTCGAATGTACTTCTAATTTTCGCAAAATCGCTTTCACATGTAACTTCACGGTGCCATCCGAAATACCCAAACTGCGCGCAATCGCTTTATTACTTTGCCCCTCCGCCAGATGGCATAGAATTTCACTTTCCCGAGGGGTTAACGATGAAAACAGTTGGCCTCGATCATCTTCAGGTTGGTTTTGCTCGCCTTGCACAACTTTGGCTAATACACCCGCCAAACCAGGTGCCACAATGGTGCCACCCGTGACGATATCACTCATCGCTTTGAGCAGTTCATCCGGCTCCATATCCTTCAACAAGTACCCTTGCGCACCATTTTGCAAAGATGCCACCAAATCGTGTTCTTCCGAGCTGGTGGTTAACATCACCACCGGCATGGTCAAACCTTTTGCCCGCAACTCCTTCAATATCTCTACACCACTGGTATTCGGTATACGCATATCCAATAAAATCACATCCGGTGTTTCGGATATGGCTAAGGCAATGCCTTCAACCGCATCCCCGGTGGTGCCCGCAATTTCAATATCCCGGCGCTCTAGCAACTCTTGTAAACCAATCCGAAATAACGCGTGATCATCAATCAGCAATACCCGCATATCATGCTCCCTGCTGAAACGTCAGCTCAATCCGGGTACCCTCACCCGGCTCACTTTCTATTTTAACTTCACCACGATGCAAACGTCGTGCACGTTCTTGCATAATAGACAAACCGATATGCTCCCCTGGATGGCCATGAAGTGCCTGCTGAGTAATACCAATGCCATCATCTTCTACTAACACCAAATACCGCCCCGAGGTTTCACTCTTCAACAAGACCCGAACTGTTTGCGCTTGACTGTGTTTGCGAATATTCGCCAAGCACTCCTGCACAATGCGCAACACTTGCATCTCTGTATCCACCGATAATCCGGTCGGTTGATGCTCGCTTTGCAACACACAATTAATATTGGTTTCCCGACGAAAGCGCTGCACCAGGCCCTCTAAAGCCGGCAGCAAACCCCGTTTATCCAGCGGTGCCCGAAAATGCGCAATCAACTCACGCAGCTCCGTATTCGCTTCATCCAAACCATTTTTAATCCGACGCGTTTCTTGCCGCGCCTCATCACTGCCACTGTCTTGCAGCATATCTTGCAGCACTTGCACTTGAAAACGTAAACTCACCAATGTTTGCGCTAACGAATCATGCAATTCATGTGACAGCGCGGTGCGTTCCTCCAAAATGGACAAACGCCGCGATTCTTTATCTAAGCGATCTTTATCGATCGCCATGCCCAAATGGTTACCGATACTCGTCAATAAATTTTTAACATCTTCCCGCTCAGATAAACCCGTTTTACGCACAAACAGATTGTACACACCCAGCGTTTTATCCAAATAACATAACGGTATCGTCAGCACTTCGTATTCGTGTGCTTTGCCATCGGCCAAATGGCAACTCTGTAGCTGCTCACAGCAATGTATGTCACTTTCACAATGCACACAACCATCATTAATGGCACGTGCACAGACGCAATGCTCATTCAACACACCTTGTTCACACACCAAGGTTTGGCCCTCAAAGCCGACTTTACCGACCAAATGCATATGCCCATTCCCATCGGACAAACGCACCATGGCCGCTTGTGCTTGCACCATATCTTGTAAGATTAGCAAAAAACTGGACAATAATTTTTCTAAATTTTCTGAACGATTAATCACATGCGCAACGTCATACAGGGTTTTCAACGAGGCGGTCTTTTGTGCTAAGCGCACGGTGTGTTTATTCACCTGCGCATCCATATAATACGTTAGGCGCGCCAATTCACCGCACATCGTATTCAATTGAATAATAATCCCTCGAAACAAACCAATGGAGGGAATCTCCATACGCTCCCCCAAACGCCCAAAATTGACTTGCTCAGACCATTGATCAATGATTTCTAGTGGCTGGTACACCTGTAGATACAGGGCTGAGATCAAACTCAATAACGCAAAAATCATGCCCCCCAAGAACAGAAAACCCAGGAGTAATTTCAACGGAATATTGAGCGGTAACCAGCCCACCAAAAACCCCAGCACACTACACACCGCCAATCCAACCAACGGCGGGATCAAACAGGATTGTTGCAAAAATTGATTAAACTGCTGCCAAGACACGGCTCACCCCCCTTCCTGCATTGCTTGCAAACGTGCTTGCTTGATTTTTTCCGCAATTTCAATGCCTTTAAGCCCCGTTAACACAATATCACGGGCCTGAACACGCGAGGCCCGATGAAATTGAGCCATAAAAACAGCCGCCTTGTCTGCTTTTGGTGCCTGTGAGGCTTCATCTAATGCCTGCATCACCGTGACAAAATCCGCCACACCAGCGGGTTGACGAAACCCATCCAAGGCCACCAAGATCCGCATCACACTCGGCGCATCAGGCTCCGCCGCCAGCGCGACCCACGATTGACGCACACAGACCACGTGTTTGGCCAACGTTTGAAACGGTTTTGCAACGCTTAGGCGCAAACACGCTTGAACCACCTCAGCCTCAGACAAACAGCCACACCAAGCGGCAAAACGCACAACCGGGTCTGCGCTGAGTTGACTACAAACCGCCAAAGCTTGCTCTGGTTGCATCGGCACATGCGCATGTGGGGTATCGGCGGCGACCCACGCAGACCACTCTGGAAATAAAACCCCCAACGCACCACATCGATTCAAGACCTGAAAATACCGTTGCGGTTGTGTTTCTTGCAACGCACGCCGCGTCTCTTGCCACACACGTTCGACCGGCACAGCGGGCAAATCTTCCCGCTGTGCCATCTTTTTTAACAGCCCATGTGTGCTATGGGCGACCCGAAACCCCCACTGCCCAAAACGTGCGGCAAAACGCGCAATGCGTAATAAACGCACAGGGTCTTCAACAAATGCGGGGGAAATATGCCGCAACACACCATCATTCAGATCCGCCCGGCCCCCAAATAAATCCACAATCTCGCCCGTTTCGACATCCTGCGCCAGCGCATTGATGGTTAAGTCTCGGCGCTTCAAATCTTCTGCTAAGGTCACCTCTGGCCCATACGCCAACTCAAACCCGCGATAACCCACCCCGACTTTACGTTCCCGCCGCGCCAGCGCATATTCTTCTCGTGTTTCGGCGTGCAAAAACACCGGAAACGTTGGGTCAACTGCGTCAAATCCTTGCGCCACCATCGCCTCTGGCGTCGCCCCCAGCACAACCCAATCGCGGTCTTGCACTGGCACATCCAGTAGAGCATCACGCACCGCGCCCCCCACCAGATATACTTTCATTGCACACCCTGCTGTTGTGCTTTTTCTTCTTGTTGCAAAGCCCACATATGTGCATACACCGCATGCTGGTCTAACAATTCACGGTGCGTGCCTTGTTCAACGATTTTCCCATGCTCCAGCACAACAATCCGATCCGCATCCACAATGGTCGAGAGGCGATGCGCAATCACTATGGTGGTGTGATCTTCCGCCACATTTTTTAAGGTCTCTTGAATCGACTGTTCCGTTTTCGAATCTAAAGACGAGGTTGCCTCATCAAAAATCAATATCTTTGTCCGCTTCAAAATCGCCCGCGCAATGGCCATACGCTGCTTTTCACCCCCCGAGAGTTTTAAACCACGTTCACCCACAAGGGTTTTGTGCTGCTCTGGTAAAGATTGAATAAAATCATAAATTTGCGCCATTTTAGCCGCCGCCATCAATTCGGACAAATCCGCCTCTGGCTTGGCGTAAGACAAGTTGTATTCAATCGAATCGTTAAACAACACCGTATCTTGCGGCACAATACCAATCGCCTCGCGCAAACTTTGCTGGGTGACCTGTTTGATGGATTCACCATCAATCAAAATATCCCCTGCTTGTGGGTCATAAAAACGATATAACAACCTTGCCAAGGTCGATTTTCCCGCCCCACTGCTGCCAACAATGGCAACGGTTTGGCCCGCCTCAATGGTCAAATTAAACTGGTGTAAAATGGGCCGGTCGGATTGGTAACCAAACCCCACATTCTGAAACTCAATTTTACCTTGCTCAACCGTCATCGGTTTCGCATCGGCAGCATCATCAATTTCTGAGTGTTGTTTTAATAATTTCACCAATAGATCCATATCGACTAACGAGTGCTTAATTTGGCGATACACAATGCCCAGCGTGCTCAATGGAATAAACAATTGCAGCATAAAAGCATTCACTAACACCAAATCCCCGATACTCATGTGCCCATCAACCACGCCTTGGGCGGCATATGACATAATCACGGTCACCCCGATGGCAATAATCGCGCCTTGACCAAAATTTAACAACGTCATGGAAGTAAAGCTTTTCACGGCGGTGTCTTCCCAACGTTGCAAAGTCTCGTCATAACGCTTCAACTCTAACGCTTCATTCCCAAAATATTTCACGGTTTCGTAATTAATCAAACTATCAATCGCTTGGTTATTCGCGTCTGAATCCAATTGATTCATACTGAATCGATAGTGCATACGCCATTCCGTCACCATCAAGGTAAATAAGATATACGCGACCACTGTGGAAAAAGTCACGATGGCAAAGGTGATGTCGTATTGCACGAATAAAATGATCGCCACCAACAAAAATTCGGCCATCGTTGGTAACACGCTAAACACCAGAAAATTCAATAACGTACTTAAACTGCGTGTGCCTCGGTCTAAATCCCGAGAGATCGCACCGGTCTGCCGTTCCAAATGGAAACGCAAGGATAACTGATGCAAATGTGCCAGCGCCTGCACTGCCAACTCCCGCATAACGCCATAACGCACTTTGGCAAACAGCGCATCCCGTATTTCATTGAATAAAGACCCCGCCAAACGCAACGCGCCATATCCCAGGAGCAAAATCACCGGCAACAGGCGTAACTGATCTTCAGGTTGATCTAAAACGTCAACGATTTCTTTGAGCAGCAGGGGAATCCCCACACTCGAAACTTTTGCCAACAGCAGGCATAACAAGGCCACCAGCACGCGCCGATGATAACGCCACAACACCGGAAACAAGGCCTTGATGTTGCGCCAGTCTTGTCGGTCTTTTGTCGGTTTTTGTGTATTTGTATCTCCGTGCATGCTGTTCCCTACATCATTGTGATTACGTCAACGCGCGACATCCTAACAAGCCATAAGTATCTGTGATACGGTAAATTGCTTTAAATCAACCGCAGGAAACACGCATTATGCGCATCCCCCCATCGCTACGCTTGCTCAGCCTCGTCCTCATTCTCAGCTTGACTGGATGCGCAAATTCGGCCTTATTTTTGACCAACCATTTAGCGCGATTGGGCAATTATGAACTGACGGAATCGATTGCTTATGGCCCCCAAGCACTCAATTATTTAGATGTTTATACCCCGGAAAAACTCACCGAAAAACGCCCCGTCGTGATTTTTTTCTATGGCGGTTGTTGGGGCGCGTGCAACATCATCAATAAAGAAAATTATACCTTCGTTGCCGAATTTTTAACCGCACAAGGTTATGTTGTGGTGATCCCCGATTACCGCCGCCACCCAGAGCACACGTTTACGGCCATTATTGAGGATGCAAAAAATGCGGTTGAGTGGGTCAAAACACACGCTGCCAGCTATGGCGGTGACCATCAACAACTTTTTCTCATGGGTTTTTCATCCGGCGGACATATGGCCGCGATGCTAACACTGAATGAAGACTATTTAACCCCTGAAACCCATCAAAGCCTACGCGGGTTTATCGGTTTGGCAGGCCCTTACGATTTTGAAGTCAAAAAACCGTATCAACAAAGCATTTTTGGCCCACCTGAAAACTACCGCAATACCCTATTAACCAATTTTGTGGATGGCACAGAACCACCGCTGTTACTGCTGTATGGCAATGACGATAAACTCGTTTACCCCAGAAATTTGATTAATTTATCCAACGAGGTCAAACGCTGCGGTGGGCAAGTGGAGTCCCAACGTTACGAAGGCATCGACCACATTGGCCTACTCGCCAGTTTATCCATTCTACGGCGCAATCCTGCGGTCACCGGCATCATCCTGCGTTTTTTGGCACAACACAGCCAACAACACAGCCCCAAGGTAAACGTTGTTTTGCTAAAATGATCATGGCATGCTCACTCAGCACCACACACGACAATAATAAGAATAATAGGAAATACACATGACAACAGATACCCACACAGACATCAGCCTCCCCTGTCACCAGGGCTCAATGTTAGTGTTACAAAACCACGAACAGCATGACCGGCTGGAGATTCAAACACAACAAGGCCACACCGCCCTCAGCATATTACTGGATGCGAGCGGCATCCACATACAATTGGGGCACACCGATCTTTCGATTGAAATTGATGAAGATTTTTCATTGCAGGCCACACAAGGCCACGATAACACACCCAGCACCACCCTAAAAAGTGCGGGTGGCCTGCATCTCCACACCGACCAAGGCATTCATATTCACACCCAAAAAGACACCGGGCTGGCGGCCAAATTGCGCCCATTCAAATCATCCTAAACACGCATTCACATTTTTAGGCTGGTGAATGCCGGAATAGCCAGTTTGGCTAACTCGGCATTTTGTTGGTACGACGCAGGCTCGATTTGCTGTGGTGAGGTGACCCAGTCACGGCATAAGTGCACGGCAAAATCATAATAACTTTGATCCTGCCCGGATAAATGAAAAATACCGGGTACGGGTGGTTTCGCATGCATCAAGGCCGTCACCCGCTGCACAACCTGACTTAACCACACCGGTGCAAACGTCATATCCGCAAACGGATAAATACGCTTACCCGCCAGAATATCTTGCCGCCATTGCTGCAACAGCGGCATGTCTGCATGCACCACTTTGGTTAAACGCAACACCGCCGTTTTGTGTAACGCCAATAGCTGTTGTTCTGCCTCGGCTTTCTGCTCGCCATATGCCGTCACCGGGCAAACCGGCTCATTGATTTCACGATAAGGTTTGCGGCCATCAAAAACTTGATTGGTTGATAAAAACACCACAAAACACCCCGCCTGAATTAACGCGCTGGCCAAGTTAACCGTCTGCGTGACATTGACCCATTGGGCAACCGAGCGGTTATGCTCACACACCAGTAAATTCGCAATCCCCGCACAAAAAACGGCACACCGGTAATCCCCCAAATAATCTGGCCAAATTCCATGCTGTAAATCAATATATGGCCTCACCGGTGAGATAGATTTGTGCCGCCGTGTACTCGCATGGAATCGCATCTGCCGCTGACGCCAGTCATCCGCCAATGCGCCACCCAGGGTGCTATCCCCACCAATGATCAGATGCATTTTGTTTCCATGCTTCGAGTCAGTCGTCATTAGAAATCCCCAATATGACAAGTTCACACCACCACGTCTGCCAATCGCGCCATCACCTCCACCACCAAGGTACGCCGCTCCGGAGCCAAGCGTGTCAACACCGCAGCATCCTCCCGTGCCTCTAACGCCAGTAATAACGGTTCGAAAGGTAATTGCATTGCAGATGCCGTCACCAATGCCCGCACGGCTTGTGTTTCACCATAACCCACCAGGCGGATTAACCCATCCAAGGCGAACTGATAAACCGATTCATTGTCTTGATGCTGGAGCCATGCCAGAACATCCGGCAGCACTTGCAACCAAGGTTCGGCTTGGTGACGGCAGATTTGAAGGAAAATATAGCGGGCGAATCCGTAATCAGGCTCAAGCTGGACGCCTTTGATCGCTGCGGTCAATGCTTCGGAAGGACGCTTGAGCTGTTGACTCAGCAATTCGGCTAATCCACTGTGGGGAGCAGCAAACTCAGGATCCAGTTCAATCGCTTGTCGGTAAGCCCGTTCCGCCGCTTCATATTGGTTCAGATGATTCTTCAGGAGATTACCTAACCCATTCCAGGGATAAGCATACTCAGGATCCAGTTCAATCGCTTGTCGGTAAGCTCGTTCCGCCGCTTCATATTGGTTCAGATGATCTTGCAGGAGGTTGCCTAACCCATTCCAGGGATAAGCAAACTCAGGATCCAGTTCAATCGCTTGTCGGTAAGCCCGTTCGGCTGCCTCATATTGGTTCAGATGAGTTTTCAGGAGATTACCTAACCCATTCCAAGGATAAGCAAATTCAGGATCCAGTTCAATCGCTTGTCGGTAAGCCCGTTCCGCCGCTTCATATTGGTTCAGATGAATTTGCAGGAGATTACCTAACCCATTCCAGGGAGTAGCATACTCAGGATCCAGTTCAATCGCTTGTCGGTAAGCCCGTTCCGCCGCTTCATATTGGTTCAGATGAGTTTGCAGGAGCTCACCTAACCCATACCAGGGATAAGCAAGCTCAGGATCCAGTTCAATCGCTTGTCGGTAAGCCCGTTCCGCCGCTTCATATTCGCTCAGATGAGTTTGCAGGAGATTGCCTAACCCATTCCAGGGATAAGCAGACTCAGGATCCAGTTCAATCGCTTGTCGCCACGCTTGTTCTGCCATCGTGTCTTGATTTTTATGGTACAGCGCCACGCCAAGCTTGCACCACCACCGAGCATCTTCAGGCTCATAACACATATCCACCCGTTCCGCTGCCGACAATTCCCCCAAAAATGCCAACATCGAAAAATGCGCCCCCAATTTTTGTTTCGCCAAACGCACATCGACAATCCGCGTAATCGCGTCAAACCCTGCCACATCAATCGTGGTTTTAATCGTCTGCTGCAACAAGGCCTTCTGCAAGCCCTCATCTTCTGCCGCACACGCCATCGTCGACATTAACGATAACCGTTCCTCTTGCTGCGCTTTTCCCTTCAACCCCCGTGCTTCCTGCTCAGCCTGATCCGCCCATTTACGATAGTCATCCAGGCTGTAAAAAATCTGCATAAAACTTGCCAGCCACAGTAACCGATGGCGACCATCCCGCGAATAACGCATCAAATAAAAAATATTATAAAACCGCTCGGCCACCTGATAGGTTTTTTTCTTCGCCGTACTGCCTTCGGTAACCTCAACAAACCCCTCCGCGATTAAGCGCTTCATCTGCACGCTGATGTAATTCGGCTCTTTACGCAGCGCCAGTTTCAAATGCCCCACACTGACCGGATCCCACTGCCGCGCAATCGCATCAAACACCCGACGAGCTTGTGTGCCCAAACCTTCAATCCGATGCTTAAAATACGGCGTGCAATCATCCAACAAACGCTGTAAATCCGCTCGCACATCACCAAACACCCCCTCATGCAACAACCGATATACCATTTTCACCAAACGCGGATTGCCCCCCGTTAAGATCCGTAACGTATTCACCCGTCCGGGATCCGAGGCGAGAATTTCCAGCACACGATCATCCTGTCGACGCGTCGCCAACGTGCGCAATGCCGCTTCCATCTCCGTTTTGCGAAAACGCTCCAACGGTATTGTCCGAAAAAAGTCGTAAAACGGCTTATCCAGATGCGTGATTTGGTCAAAATAACTGGTGGATGCACCAATCAGCATCAGCCGTGCATCCGCCATCAACACCGCACGCAACTGGTGCAATTGCGCCTCATCCTGCATCGCCCTCATCACCTCGTTGATATTATCTAACAATAAAATCACCCGCCGATTGGATTGGTCAACCAGTTGAAAAAACATCGCCTGAGCTTGCCGGGTCAACACCGGCGTCGCCAACTCCTGCGCCAATAAATCCTGCGCATGATCTTCCATCACATTTAACTGACCCTGTAGGTAACGAATCGCCTCCAACCAAAAATCCGCCAGATCACCAATGCCGTAATTCTCCTCACTAAACACCAGCGGCAGCCAAACCGCACTTAACCCGGCATCATCTTCCACAGAATAGGCCGTGGCATACAGCGTGGTTGTTTTACCCATGCCACGCGCACCGACCAACAACAGATGCTGGCAAGGCTGCCCGGTTTTATTCTGACGAATACAAGTGAGTATCTCATCCAACAAATCCTGCCGTGCGGTAAACTCGGCCAATAACACCGTTTTGCTCAGCGAGCCCGGATTGTGAATGTTAAAATCAATAAAAGGCGAATCAGTCATCAGCAACCCCACACGCGCCAGTAATCCCGCAACATATTCGAGAAAAAATAATAGCGCCGATTGTCCACACAAAAACGTAAATAACCATCGTGCTGTAACACCCTCAGCACATAATGCAGGCTTTCCGTGCACCCCCTGTCCGCATTACCAGGTAACCCTTCAGGATGCTGCGCACACGTTTTCAGTAAGGTGCGGGCCAGTTGCTGCGCTTCTGGCTCAAAAATTTTGCTGAGCCGATCCAACATATGCGAGAGATAATGATTCCGCTGACCAGACAACAAACGCTGCCGATAAATGACCTCAACGCTGCTCAGATCAACCCTTTTACCCTCACGCCGTTGCCAACGCTGAATTTCATTGACGAAAATTTGGAGGAAATACGGCCACGCGCAGCCCACCAACGCCAACATACGCTGCTGAATTGGCAGCGGCAACAATAGGTTATTGTCCCCGGCCAAGGTGTTGATAAAATCCAATGCCTGCGCATCCGTAAACGGTAAAAAATCGATGGTATTAAAATCATTGATCGTCTCCAGCAAACCCAAGCGCCGAACCACCTCACCCAAACCAATGGAGCCTGTAACCAGAAACGTCACCTGTTGCGTTTGCGTTTGTCGACACACCCGAAACCAATGCAACAACTCGCCAACATTCTCCCCCCGCTCGGCCATATTTTTAATCAAAATCGGGAATTCATCCAACAGGAAAATCACCCGCCGATCCGCACCATTAATGGCGCGGATCAACGTATTCGCCGCCGTTTTCCAATGTTCCGCTTTGATCTTCACCTCATTGCCCAACAGCTTGAATGATTCAATGCGCTTCAGTGGCGACAGCATCGATGAAAACCAACCCGCTTGCGTTACCTCGGTTAACATCGCCTGCACCCATTCCTGTGCCGTCACATACGCTTCCAAATTCAGGTAAAACACCGAAACATCCGGCTCAGCCTGATCCCGTACATGCATCAGCATGCTGGTTTTTCCTGTGCGGCGCGGTGCCAACAAGGCGGTGTGCCCACTGCTCAGCGCGCCCGCGAGGTCTTGTTCGACATCCGGGCGTGAATAATAATTCGTGCCAGTGACTGGCGAGCCTATTTTGCAATGCATACGGTTACTCCCATGCGTGATGATGCCCAAGAGCTTACTGGCAACACATACGTTGCGCAACATATATGTTGTTAAAATACCGGGTCGGGTTTGTATTTATGCTTCATTGATGGCCTGACCGCTGAGTATTATTTGGCTTTTTATGTGGTCGCGGATCCGAGTTGAATTTTTTCGTGGATTCGGCAAAGATGATCTCGACTGTAAATAACCGAATTAGAAAACATGAATTTAAAGCACCTGGGTCTCACCTTGGGTGTGTTAGGTGACAATGACCCTGACCGGTTGAGGCGTATATTGGCTCAGAAAAGACACTGACCCGGATTTATCCGCTCAGAGGAAAGAATAGTCGTGCGCGTCGTATTGACTACCGCCACATAATCGGTTGGCTCATTTCTCGGGGAAACCCAACCGAAGCATTGCTACTTCCCAAAACGAATATTAATGGCCATCGAAACTGTCCCATTTTTTTCAACTTGGAGTCCAACAACCCTTTGTATTGAAGGCTTCATGATACGCCACTTCCCCTTGTGGCATTTCATCGGTGTAGGATAACGCTTGAAAATATTCCGCAGGCGCCCCAGGAAAAACAAGATTGGGCACAACGTTAAAACCAAAGCGCGCGTAATAACCTGGGTCACCCAGCACGACACACCCCGATGCCCCTCTACTTTCCAAGACCAATAATACCCGTTCTACCAGCTCAGAACCTACACCTTGTCTTTGATAGTCCGGTAACACTGAAACGGGGCCAAGCCCGAACCAACCATCGCTGCCATCTGTAATGGAAACGGCAGATATTGCAACATGGCCAACGATTCTGTGGCCAATTTCTGCGACCAATGAGATCGCTAGGGCATCGGCTCTTTTCAATGCCCTAATGATCCAGTGCTCTGTATGGCTGCTATGAGGTGCGCGTTTAAACGCTGCTTCAATGACGTCATGGATAACAAGCCCGTCTACAAACATTTCGCTGCGTATTTTGATCATCAGTCTCCTGCCTTTGAGGGAGGTTAACAGAGGAGTATCCAGCCAGATGACTTACTCAGATACCACTTATAATTTAATTTATTATTCTATAATTTATCAAGCAAGATCTTTGGGTAAAGTGATAATAAATTTTGTGCCTTTGTCTTGGATGCTGTCGACTTGGATGGTGCCTTGTAACTTTTGGGTGACCAGATTATATGTGATATGCAAGCCTAACCCTGTATTACCTTGTGCACGGTTGGTGGTGAAGAATGGATCAAAAATCTTTTGCTGTGCTGCTTCTGGAATGCCGCGCCCATCATCCTCGTAAGTAATGATGATGCTATCATCCGCACGTTTGATGTCCAAACTTAAATGACCTTGTTCACCGGCTTGATACGCATGCGTTAACGAGTTCATGACTAAGTTGGTGATGATCTGCGATAGTGCCCCAGGGTAACTGTGAATTTCAATTTCCGCATCCCCTTGCGCACAAATGCTATGGGCCGTTTCTTTGATTTGGGGTTTCAAACTAATTAAAATATCATCAATATATGGTTTTATGCAAAACACGCGTTTTTCAGAGCTGCTTTGATCCACAGACACTTGTTTGAAACTTTTGACCAATTCTGCGGCACGCTCTAAATTTCGAATGATGGCATCATTCCCTTCAGAAACGTCATCAAAATAACGTGATAAAGCCGATTTTTTCAATTTGTTTTGCGTTAACGCGGTGATGATATTGTCTGTTCTACGTTTTAATGCCGATGACGACATTAACCCAATACCGATGGGTGTGTTAATTTCATGTGCCACACCCGCGACCAAACTGCCCAACGAGGCCATTTTTTCCGCCTCGACCAATTGACCTTGGGTGATTTTTAAGTGTTCCAATGCGTCCGATAATGCTTGTGTTCGCTCCGTGACTTTTTGTTCCAGGCTGTCGTATAAACACGCATTTTCAATCGAGATGGCCAATTGAGAAGACAATAAGGTTAACATTTCCAAACGTTCCGCCGTAAAAGCCCCCGCCGTCAGATTATTTTCCAGATACAGAATCCCCGTCAACTTACCTTGGTTTAGCAGCGGCATACACAATAGCGATTTGGGTTCGTACTGAATGACGTAAGGGTCACGTGCAAAATCACCACTTTGCAACGCATCATGTAACACCACATTGTCTTGCGTCCGCACCACATATTGCAGAATATTGATGGATAATTGATCGCTGGCTTCCGCCGGCACACCTTGTAATACCGCGACATTCCCGCGATCCGCATGCCCACTGGCTTGCACCAACCAACGCTCTTGTTCCGGCAGGAGTAATAAGCCTTTTTCTGCGCCTGCATTCTCGATGACTAGCTGCATCATCTTGTTTAATAATTTGGTTAGGGCAATTTCTCCAGACAAAACTTGGGAGGCTTTGACCACGCTTTTAAAGTCCAACCAGTCATGTTTGTTTTGCGTGGTGGATAAAATGGTTGCTTCTGGCAGCGCTGATGCCGGTTTTTGCCACAACAAACATTGCGGGTATTGGGTTTCCATATCCGCAATTTTGTGTTTGGCCCCCCATTGTTGGTAACCATAATGCGCTTCTTGAATGTAAATGCGGGCAATTTTACTCTTGCCTCGGGTTAACCAAAAGCGCCCGGCTAACTCATTGCCAATGGCTTCATTCTGGATAAAATCATGCTCCTTAGCAGACACAATGGCTTCATCATACCAGTCCATGGCTTTTTCAGGATTGTCTCGAACGCGGGCGATTTCAGCGTTCACCAAACAGTATTTGTGCAAACAGTTTTCTGGGCAGTTATCCACCCAGGTTTCCATTTGGCGCTGATTATCTTCAATCCGCAGCCAATAATCTGCTTGGGTTTGGGCCGAAGCCTCAGGGTATAAAGCCAGCAAGGTTAACGATAAATAAAAATTGTGCTTGGTCAGCGATAGATGCCCGAGCATATAGGGCAGTTGCGCTTGCGCCTCAGTCAGCGCGATTAATGCGGCGTCATAATACCCATATAGGTATAATATCTCCGCTTTATCTGTGTGAAAACTGCCAATAACATACAAGCTGTGGTGTTTGTCGCAGCTATTCAAAAATGCTTCTGCACTGTCAAACTCGCTATTACTAAAATCCAAACGCCCAGACGTTTGACCACTGAGGTTGCGCAAACATAACTGTGCCGAGTGCATGGCATCGGTTGCGATTAAATTTTGGGTTTTTTGACAAAAACGTAAAAATCCTGGCAATTTATTTAAAATCGACTCAATGCGCGCACCTTGATAACATTCATTTTGCAATTGTTGGTGCAGAATATACCCGCAATACTGAAGCTCACCAGAGGCCATGCCTGCTTGATAACCTTTTCGATTAACTTCTTCTGATTCACGCAAATGTTTAACCCAAGGGGAAATTTGGTTAGCAAACGTCATATTGGTTTTACATTTTTGCGCCAAATCATTAAATCGATTGCTTAATCTCATCGCCAGCAAGCCATATTGATAACCGGAAAAATAGTCTTCTAAATGGGCAATTAAAATAGAACCATACGCAGCATAAACCGAGGAAGCCGATTTAACCAGCCCATATTGAATGCTGCAATTGACGGTTTTTGCAACAATCAATTTGAACATTTCCTGGTGACTAAAATAGGTCAGCGGCATCATTGTGCCGAGCACTTGAATCACCGCTTGTTTGTTCACATCCGTCATCGCCGGTGCACTTTCCAGGGTTGCAATCGCACGGTTGCCTAGGTTGTCTTCAATGGCTTTGATTTCGTGCTTTAATGCCGCTTCAAAATCCTCGGAGGGGAGTAACGCATCTAATTCTTTGAGCGCCAATTGGCTGGTTTCAATGGCCTCAGCATAACGCCCCAATAAGGTGTATTGCACAATGCGTAAATTGTAAATATCGGCTTTGTCTGAAGGGTCTTGGGCATGCGTAATCAAGCTATCAATCAATACATCGGAATTTTCAAAACGCCCATTTAAATAAGCGACCTCCGCCCCCGCCTTATAAATCGCCCGCGTTACTGTATAACGCGCTTTCCAGCAACTGTCTTGAATAAACGCCATACTCGCAATCAGGTATTCCTCAGCGGCCAAATACGCATTCGCGGCTTTGGCTTTTTTGCCTGCCTGCCAATTCAATTCGGCCAATGTATTCCGCTCGGTTTCATCCTCAATTAACGTAATGCCCACATTAATGTGGTTGACGATATCAAATAAGTGATGCTCAATACTCTCCGCCGTTGCATTACGCAGCAATAAACGGCCTATTTTTAAGTGTACGGCTTTTTTTTGTTCTTCATCAATGAGGGTATACGCCGCTTGTTGCACACGTTCATGTAAAAAACGGAAGTGCTGGGTCGCATCCGAGGCGTCTAATTCACACGTCGATAAAATCAATCCTTCGGTTAAAGGTGGCAATAAGGCTTCCAACGTTTGTTCTGGGCTGGCTTCGTAGATAATGGCGAGTGTATTTAAATCAAAGTGATTACCGACACAAGCGGCTAAGCGTAACGTTTGTTGTGCTGACTCCGGCAGTTTTTTCAGTTTGTTTAACATCAAATCGACCACATTATCGGTAATATTTTTGGCTTCGATTTGTTCAATGCTCCAGCGCCAACCACTTTCACGATCATCTTTGGCGGGGAAATAACGCAGTAAATTCTCTTGGTATAGGGTCAGTAAAAACTGGTTCACAAAAAAAGGATTACCACCCGTTTTGCGTATGACTAATTCGGTCAGCGCGGTAACCGCGTTATTATCTTGCTGTAAACTGTCGGCAATGAGGTGGCGAATGTGTTCTGCGGGCAGGGGTTTTAAAACACGCTCATGAATCCCAATGTCATCTTCACGTAACTGCGCCAAGGTCATCATTAACGGGTGGTTGTCATCGACCTCATTATCTCGGTACGCCCCAATCAACATCAGCGCGGTATTATCCCAATCGGTAATCACTTCCAGCAATTTTAACGTCGCGGAATCGACCCACTGCAAGTCATCCAAAAATAACACCAGCGGGTGTTTTGGCTGGCAAAACACCCGAATAAAATTTTGAAAAACCGTACTGAATCTGTTTTGTAATTCTGCTGGCCCCAGTTCAGGTACGTCAGGCTGAGGGCCAATAATCCACTCCACTTCGGGAATGACATCAATAATCACCTGCGCATTTTGGCCGAGGTTGGCTTGGAGTTTTTCTTGCCAGTGATGCAAAGTGTCTTGGTTTTCGGTTAAGAGCTGCTGAACCAGCTCACCAAACGCTGAGACAATGGCATTATAAGGTATATTACGCTGTACTTGGTCAAATTTACCGGCAATGAAATAACCATTTTTTCCCGTGAGTAATTTAAACGCTTCATGCACCAATACGGACTTACCCACCCCCGAATAACCGGTGACTAAAACGACTTCTGTTTTCCCGGAGGTATTTGCAACACGCTCAAACGTTGCCAATAAATCATTGATTTCCTGCGCCCGACCATACAATTTTTCTGTGATGTGAAAACGGTCAGCAATGTCTTTTTGGGCAATGTCAAAATTGGCAATGCTCTGATGTTGACGCCATTGCTGTAGACAATATTCAAAGTCCGCCTGCATGCCCCAAGCACTTTGGTAACGATCTTCTGCAGTTTTTTCCAATAACTTCATAATGATATTAGCAATGGGCTCGGGTAAATCTGGGTTGATTTTATGTGGCAAAGGCGGTTGTTTGGCAATGTGGCAGTGCACCACTTCCATCGCATCCCCGGCGGTAAAAGGCACCACACCGGTGAACAATTCATACAGGGTTGCCCCCAAAGAATAATAATCGGTACGATAATCCAGCTTCCGATTCATACGCCCCGTTTGTTCCGGTGACATATACGCCAGCGTTCCTTCCAAACCATTCGGGTTACGCAAGGTCACGTGTTGTTGGGACAATTTGGTGGCGATGCCCAGATCAATGACTTTCAAGACATTGGTTTGTTGGTTAAAAATCAGGTTTCCAGGGTTAATATCCTTATGAATCACATTCCGTTGGTGAATACTGCCCAGGATTTTAATCGCCTCAATCGCCAGCAAGAGTTTTTCTTCCAGGGTTAAGGCGTGATTTTCAATCCATGTTTTTAACGGTTTGCCTTCAAAATCTTCCAAACACATGACTAACGTGTTTTGGTATTTTTCCAGGCTATACACATTCAACACACCGGACACGTTGGATAAACGCCGGGTTAATTCATACTCTTGTTTCAGCCGTGCCAGATCCTCCGAGGTGGGAAAATCTTCCCGTAACACTTTTAACACAACCGGCAATAAATCCCCTTGCCGAATGCCTCTATACACAACCGAGTGGGTGCTTTCATAAATTTTCTCTTGAATGTGATAATTGGGAATATTCATGCTAATGCTCGGTTATACACAGGTGCTATCCTACTTGTCCCATTCGGTTTTTTAAGTGTTGTCCTCTGATTATAGTCGGCAATAAGCCGACCAGGCGGATTCAATGGTCTCGGCCTTGAGCCTGCAACAAACGCGTGTTTTCCTCACGCCGCAGACATTGTCAATCGGCACAGGCTAGATAATCATTTAATAATTCTCTAACCAATTTTCTTGTTCTTGTGTATCGGGAACCTGCACACCACGGGATGCACCGATCAGCTCCAGTGCTAATTGTGTGTCCATACCGGCGTCTTTCAGAATGGCACCCGCAATAATTATTCTTGTTCAAAATGCAGCGAAACATATTGGTATTCATTCTGTTGGAATGACGTCGTTCAAGATCGTTGTACTTGGCATTGTGATGTCTGTGGAGAATGTAAAGATTGGTGAGTATGCTAACGCTGACATTGGGCGCAAAAGAAACTGGAACGCTGACCAATCACAACCTGCGCAATGACCGCGCCACAGACTGGGCATAACGTGCCCGCCTTTTGATACACCAAATGTTGAAACTGGAAATAACCGGGTTTCCCATCACTGTGATAAAAATCTTTTAACGTTGACCCCCCCGCGTCAATGGCTTCTTCTAACGTCGCTTGGATGTGCCCCACTAAAGCACAATAACGTGCCAATGAGATGCGCCCTGCTGCGCGGCTCGGGCGAATACCGGCCTTGAATAAAGCTTCATTTGCGTAGATATTCCCCACACCAACCACCACTTTACCGTCCATGATAAAATTTTTTACCGCACAAGCTCGGTTTTTGGCCTGCTCATATAAATACTGCCCCGTAAAATCAGGCCCCAACGGTTCCGGCCCCATGGAAGCAATTAACCGATGTGCCTCCGGTGCATCGCTCCAATGAATTGAACCAAATCGCCGGGGATCACGAAAACGTAAGACAGAACCATTGTTTAATACAAAATCAACATGGTCATGTTTACCGGGCGCTTTATCTAACGCCACAATGGCCAGATTCCCCGTCATCCCCAAATGCAAAATGATGCTGCCATGCGGCATCCGAATCAGCAGGTATTTCCCCCGCCGTGAGACCGCATCAATGACGTGATGCGTAGCTTGTTTGGCTAAATCCGCCGAAATTGGCCAACGCAGTTGGGCTTGCCGAATGCAAATCTGTTCAATCTGATGACCGACCAAGTGAGGAGCAATACCACGGCGTGTCGTCTCCACTTCGGGTAATTCAGGCATCCTGCCATTAATCCTTATGCGGCATGAGCTGAGCGATCAACGTGTCAGATAAATAGTAACGAATCGCCGGTTTTAACCGCGTGAGGGTCTTCTCCTGCGCATCAAACCAATATCGTATGCGCTGATGCTCAAGCTGTAACACCACATTGCTATCACTCGGTGCTTGAGATAAAAGCACCACTTTTTGCGCCTCCGCATGCGTCCATAAATTGACACTGTTTTGAAGCGTTTTTGCTGCCAATTCGGGGCTGGATTGCCAACCGTTAGGGTCTCTTTTCAAGACCCTGTGGGGCAGTTCAACCTGCTCAAGTTGCCCCTCCTCTGGTAGTAATTTAGGCGAGACTAAACTCGTCTGCAAATGGTGTGAATAACGGTCAAAGATCAAATACAAACGCTCATTGGCTTGTACATAACGCTGTTTTCTCACCGGATCTAACTTACCTAACGTCACGCTTTGAGCATTGAAGGTAATCACCACACCACGGGCCAAACCAAACTCTGAACGCAATTCTGGCAAGGCATAATCTGACAAAATTTCAGCTTGTGTCAACGCCATCAAATGCTTCAATACATCCGCATTGGCGGGAAAATCCTCCAACGTTGCCAACAACCAACGGCCTGCCTGTTTGTGCAAGCGCATCTCGGGTTGGCCAAATGGGGTCACCGTAATGTGTTCAATGTTTTCTATTGAGAGCGTGGGCAACAACGGATGCATACGCTCAGGTTGCTGTGATACCCAGATGACCCCAGATAATAGGACAATCATGAGTAATAATACCGCATTGATTTTAGCCGCTATACTCATGCGAAACGCCTTCTATGCCACCCAATCCATAACCCCATGAGCACAAAAACTCCTGGCAGAAACACAAACAAACTAAACGCCAATAACGCAATGGTCTGATTCGATAAGACCAATTGGTGCTCTGGGCCAATGGGATTATTCAACGCCAAGGTTTTTTCTGGCATTAACCAACGAATCAACTGCGTTGCAATCTCTAGGTTGCTGCCATGGCCAATATAACGGTTGGATAAAAAATCGCCATCCCCGATCACCGCCATACGTTGCCCGGATGCCGTTTCTTTCACCACCCCCAAAACCAATGGCCCGGCGATTTCCCCTAACGCCGCATTATATTGGATGTCCCCTTCAATCTGGCTGGTTTCCGTCCAGGAATTGGCATCTGTACTCAATACCGCCCGCCACGTTTTTTCCGCTTGTATGGATACGGCACCGGGTAATAGCGTCATACGCTGCGCTTTCAACACATCTGGTGCCACATAGTCCTGTATAAAACAAAAGGTGGGAGGGACTTTGCCGGTACTTTGGGTTTTAAAGCGCTGTGAATTCAGATCAATCACTTGGCCGGGTAAAAACTGCAATGACAGCGTGCTGGCCAGTGCCTTCAGCGGCGCTGTCTGCGCTGGCTCAGCCAGCCATAAAAAATGCCCGCCCTGATTTAAATAACGCTGAATTTTATGGATTTCTGCTGGTGCATAAGCCTGCGCTGGGCTGGCCAATAACAACACAGAAACGTTGTCAGGAATGTCAGACAAATGCGCCAAATTCAAGGAAATAGCCTGTATATTCAATTGCTTTAATGCTTGATGCAAAACGGACATATCCGCTTTGGCCTTTGAATAAGGGCTGCGTTCACCATGCCCACTCAAATACCCAATCCAATGCGGTTGTGTTTGGTGCATATTCACCAATCTATCAATAATATTGGCCTCTCGGATGACGGATAAATGTCGAATGCGATGATTGTAGTGAATCACCAGCTCCCCCTCCCGAGTAATGTTTAGGCTACGCGCCTTTTCGGGGGCCAGCTCCGGGTTAATAAATTCAAACGTCAAATTCTGCTTATGCACTTGAAATTTGTTGATCAGTGTTTGAATGTAATCTCGAACCGCAACAGACGGGGTCGCAAATGACATAATATGCACTGGGTCTTTAATCTCTGCCAACAACGCCACCGTTTTTGGCGCTAGCTGATGCTGCTGTTGATCGGTCCAATCATACGTGCGTGGAGACTGTAAACTGAGCCACGCCAACAACCCCGCGAGCACCCACGACAACGGATAAAACAACCACGTTTGACGCAAGCGCATGCCACCCAAAACCTTCACGATTCAGCCCATTGCGCGCTGGACAGTTTGTACGCGCTCCAACTTAACAACAGGGTTGTCGACAATAGGAAAAAAACCACATCGGCTGTCGATACCCAGCCGCTGATCATGGCTTTATAATGTTGTTGTAAACTGAGATAGGCAAATATGCCTTGATCCGAAGACTGCTCCCAACCAAACAGCATGGATAAAAACACACAACTCAAGGTCACCAACCCCGCGACAACGGATTGCTCAAACAGCGTTGAAAAAAACACCCCCATGGCCGTGATCAGACACATGAGTAAACTTAACGCCAACAAACACGCCGCGACTTTATACCAATCCAACACCGTACCCAAGCTCAACACCGCACTCATGATGAGCGCCAAAAACACAATCATCAGCGCATAAAATAACAGCGCAATATATTTACCCAACACAATATCCCAAGCGGAAATGGGCGCGCTTTGTAACAGCGCTAAGGTTTGATGCTGATACTCACGACTGACAATAGACATGCTTAAAAACGGTAAAAACAGCGTCACCAAAATCCCCAATGAATCAAAAAATGGCATCACCAAACGATCCGTCACGTTGTATAACACATTGTTTTCAATCATATGGTTTTGCAAATCCACAAATTGGTCAATTTGGATAAAGAATAACCACGCCGCAATGAACTGAAATAACGCCAAGAACAGCCACGACATCGGCGAATAAAATAAGAGCCTCAACTCTTTCCCCGCAATCACCCCAATCATCTCTGCATCCCAATCATGTCATCCCCCATGTGATGCATAAAAGCACGCTCTAACGCCCCTTGTTGCGGCATAATTTGATATAACTGCCAGCCCTGCTGGACCGACGCCTGGATAATCGCTGCGGCGGTTGCTTTCGGCTCCTGCGTGTGCACGCTAAACGTTTGATCCGGCATAAGCTGGCATGACTCAACCCCTGGAATTTGTGCCAACACCGCCACATCCGGTGGCGCTAAAAAGGCCAATGACAACTGATTTTGTTGAAACTCAGCCTGCACCTGACGCAAACTGCCATGAAATACACATCGACCTTGCTGCAACATCAACACACGGTCACACACCGCCGCGACTTCTGACAAAATATGAGAGGACAAAATCACACTATGATCCTCACGCAAGGCTTTGATCAAATGCCTAATTTCAATCATTTGCTGTGGATCTAAACCATTCGTTGGCTCATCCAATACAATCACCTGAGGCCGATGCACAATCGCCTGCGCAATCCCCACACGTTGTTTAAACCCGGTCGACAGGTGCCCCAAACGGCGCTTCTCAACTGACTCAAGGTGGCATAATGCGATCACACGCAACACCGCTGCGTCAATCTGCGCACGGGGTATGCGCCTAATTTTGGCACAAAAAACCAAATACTCAGAGACCGTCAACGCCGGATACAATGGCGGCACCTCGGGCAAATAGCCCAACTGGGTTTTGGCTCGCTTTGGCGAAGTGAGTAACGGCAAACCGGCAATCTCGATAGTGCCCCCACTGGGTGCCAACGCACCACAAATCATTTTCAGGGTGGTGCTTTTACCCGCCCCGTTTGGCCCCAACAAACCCAAGATTTCACCCGTTTTAACCTCAAAGCTTAACTCATGCACAACCGTAACGGTCGCATATCGACGACTCAACTGACGCACAGATAACACGTTTTTTCCCACCCACTTTGCAACAGCAACTCACGGTACGTGATGAAATTGCGTAAAGTCAAGCATTTAATAAGCCAATACAATCCATCTATGCTAGCCCAAAAAGAACTTGTTATAAAATATTCAGGGATTGCCTCTAAGACAGAAATTTTTTGCTACGCTTTTACCGTTACCTTTCGATATCGCCAATGCAATCTTATCGCAAGGGACAAAAGATTAACCGAATTAAGACGCATACCTAGGCGCTGACTACTAACCCTGTATTGGAGAGAAATATGATACTGTTTGATCACGAGTGGATGGAAAAATATATGGTCATTTGGAATGATGCATCAGAAGTAAGCGATGCATTAGCCGAAATCAACTTTTGCTCAACCATTGGCTGTGGCTTGCCTGATGAAGACTTACCACGCGGCATCCTCGTAGTCGAAAATGGCAAAGCCACCAAAGGCGCGGGTTTCAACGGTGAAGAAATGAACTGGGATCTACGCGCATCTGAAAAGAATTGGCTGAAATGGCAAGAAAAAGGCATTGGCATGGCGGGTCTTGGCATGGCAGTCACCACCGGCAAACTGAAATTTAAAGTCGGTGACTATGGCGCAATGATCAAAAATCCAAAAATGGCAGGTCCATTTGTAAAAAGTTTTGGCTTGATGGGTCAGGTTAAATAACACCGCTTATTTAACGTTATCCTTAACCCCCATGCTGTATGATCCAGCATGGGGGTTTTTTATGGGGTAAAATATGGCGGCACAATGGGAATTTTGGATCGACCGAGGCGGGACATTTACCGACATCGTTGCCCAAAAACCCGATGGCACTTACCTGACCCATAAACTCCTGTCTGAAAACCCCAAGCACTATGCTGATGCGGCGGTTGCTGGCATTCGGCACGCCTTAAACCTGAGCACAGATGCCGCCATCCCTGAGTCCGCAATCGCCAGCGTTAAAATGGGCACCACCGTTGCCACCAACGCGCTCCTTGAACGCCAAGGCGAACCCACGCTACTGCTCATGACACAAGGCTTAACCGATGTATTACGCATTGGTTATCAAACCCGCCCCGATTTATTCGCACTCGACATCCGTTTACCCAAGCCTTTATATGCCTGCTGCGTTGCAGTAGAAGAACGCATGGCTGCCAACGGAGACCAGCTCACCCCTCTCAACCAGCAGGCTGCGTTAACAACACTACACGATGCTTACGCACAAGGTTACCGGTCTGTTGCGATTGTGCTCATGCATGCTTTCCAATATCCACAACACGAAATAACCCTGGCGGCGATGGCCAAAACTGTGGGATTTACCCACGTGTCTGCCAGCCACCAAGTCAGCCCTTTAATCAAATTGGTCAACCGTGGCCACACAACGGTCATTGACGCTTATTTATCACCGGTTTTGAAACGGTACGTTAAGCGTGTGCAAACCGCCTTAGGTCAAATCCCTTTATTGTTCATGCAATCCAACGGTGGCCTCACCGATGCCCCCCATTTTCACGGCAAAAATGCGATCTTATCCGGCCCGGCGGGTGGTGTCGTTGGCATGGTCAAAACCGCTGAATTAGAAGGTTTCAAACAACTCATTGGGTTTGACATGGGCGGCACCTCCACCGATGTCAGCCACTATGCCGGCACCTATGAACGCACTTTTGACACAGACATTGCCGGTGTACACGTATCCACCCCGATGATGCATATCCACACGGTCGCCGCTGGTGGCGGCTCCATTTTGGCGTATCAGCAAGGTCGCTTTCAAGTCGGCCCAGCCTCTGCGGGCGCGTACCCCGGACCGACCTGTTATCGACACGATGGGCCCTTAACCATCACCGACTGCCATGTTTTATTAGGCCGCATTCAACCCGACCATTTTCCCGCCATTTTCGGCCCACAACACAATCAAGCCTTAGACCGGGATCGTGTTGTGGACAAATTTCAAACCCTCGCAGCACAAATCAATGCACACACATCAACGCCAAAAAGCGTAGAAGACATCGCACTCGGTTTTCTCGACATTGCGATTGATAATATGGCCAATGCCATCAAACACATCTCCAGCCAGCGCGGTTACGATGTGAGCACCTACGTTTTGTGTGCTTTTGGTGGCGCAGGTGGGCAGCATGCATGCCGTGTCGCCGATGCACTCGGCATGCAAAGCATTTTTTTACATCGCCATGCCGCCGTATTGTCCGCGTATGGCATCGGCCTAGCAGAACGGCGCACAATTCTAGAGCAGACGCTCTCGACGCCTTTACACAAAAAAACCTTCACAACAATCCAACAACACCTCACGCAATTAAGCGCCAAAGCCACAACCCAGATGGTGGCACAAGGCGTCACAGCACAAGCCATCACCATCAAATGCAAAGCCCAACTGCGTTACACCGGCGTTGATAGCGTTATTTTGGTCGACTGGACTAACCTCGATGGGATGGCGGCAAACTTTACCGCACAACATCAACAATATTTTGGCTTCACCTCGCCCAAACAAATCGTGGTAGAAGCCATACACGTCGACGTTAGCAGTGGCGCAAAAACCGTCCACCTGAAGGAGCCTAACAACACCCACCAAGCAACGCCTGACAGCCGTATAACGCTGTACGATGCCGACCAATGGCAAAGCGTGCCTTTACGGCATTGGGCCGGCCTCAAACCAAAACAACGGATTCTTGGCCCCGCCTCTATTATTGACGCCAACAACACGGTATTAATCGAAACCGGATGGCAAGCCAAGGTAACCACACACGGTAATTTAGTCTTAGAACGCGTTCATCCATTACTTAGGGCGGCGCTCAGTACTGCGGTAGACCCGATACTTCTGGAAATTATCAATAATGCTTATCGCACGATTGCAGAACAAATGGGCGCCGTATTAGAAAAAACCGCCACATCCGTGAACATTAAAGAGCGACTCGATTTTTCCTGTGCCATTTTTGATGAGCACGGCGAATTAATTGTCAATGCCCCTCACATTCCAGTGCACTTAGGCTCCATGAGCGACAGCATCCAAGCCGTCATCGCACAGTTTCAAAACGATATGCACGAGGGTGATGTTTTTATCCTCAATTCCCCGTATCAGGGCGGCACACACTTACCGGATATTACGTTGGTCAAACCCATCTGGCAGGCACAACACATTGCCTTTTATGTCGCCAGCAGAGGGCATCATGCAGACATTGGCGGCATCACACCCGGCTCCATGCCTCCTCACAGCCGACACATCCAGGAAGAGGGCATTTTAATCCCGGCCCAAAAACTCATTACGCGCGGCACCTTTCAAGAATCCCGTTTAATCACGCTGCTGACCCAAGGGCAATACCCCGCACGCAACCCGAAACAAAATATTGAAGACTTGTTAGCGCAAGTGGCTGCGTGTGAAAAAGGGCGTCAAGGGCTGGAGCATTTGGTCTGTCACTTTGGCTTGTCGGTGGTCAAAGCTTACATGCAACATGTGCAAGACCACGCCGAACAAAGCGTCAAACAGTTACTGACACACTTACAAGATGGTGCCTTCACTTATCCAATGGATGATGGCTCGCGCATTCAAGTCGCACTGCGGGTGGATCAACAGCAACAACAGGCAACAATTGATTTTGCTGGCACCAGTGCACAACATAGCGGCAATTTTAACGCCCCAAAATCCGTCTGCAAAGCGGCTGTACTGTATGTATTTCGGTGCCTGGTCGGAACCGATATCCCGTTAAACGCCGGTTTCTTTAAACCGCTCAAGATCCTGATTCCAGCACACTCTATGTTAGCGCCTGAAGCACCGGCTGCGGTTGTGGCTGGCAACGTCGAAACCTCTCAAGCGATTGTGGATGCGTTATTTGGGGCAACTCAAACACTGGCAGCCTCACAAGGCACCTGCAACAACCTGACCTTTGGCAATGACCAATTTCAGTATTACGAAACATTATGTGGTGGCTCCGGTGCTGGCCCCGGCTTCCACGGCACCGATGCCGTACATACCCATATGACCAATTCGCGCTTAACCGACCCAGAAATTCTAGAGCAACGTTTTCCAGTTCTCCTGAAAACATTTTGTGTGCGTCACAATACGGGTGGTTTGGGTCAATACGTGGGGGGGCAAGGGGTCGTTCGTGAGCTTGTTTTTCAACAAAAAATGACTGTGGCTATCCTGTCAAACCATCGACGCATTGCACCGTTTGGTTTGGCCGGTGGCAATGCTGGCGCTATCGGCGAAAATACCCTGATCCGCGCCAACGGACAAAGGACACGGCTTTCAGGGTGCGAGCAAATCATGGTCGACCCCGGAGATAGCCTCCAAATCAAAACACCAGGCGGCGGTGGATTTGGTAAAATAGATTAACTATTTGATTTTAGATTCTTTATATATCACATGTTGACGAACCACAGGATCAAATTTTTTGATCTTCATTTTTTCAGGCATGGTTCGTTTGTTTTTGGTCGTTGTGTAAAAATGCCCTGTTCCCGCTGAGGACACCAATTTAATTTTTTCTCTCATGACGCATTCCTAAATTTTTTCACCACGTAAACGAATATCACTCAATACACTTTCGATGCCGACTTTATCGATAATGCGCATGCCCTTACAAGACACACGCAAACTCACCCAACGACTTTCAGACTCAACCCAAAAACGGCGATCATGTAAATTGGGCAAAAAACGACGACGCGTCTTATTATGCGCATGAGAAACATTGTTACCGGACATTGGGCGTTTGCCCGTCACTTGGCAGACTTTGGCCATACCGTTATTCCTATATAATTAAACGCTGCCTACCTTGAGAATCGCAGACCGCAAAAAAGGCTGCTATTTATAACAAAAAACCAACGCCATTGCAAACCCATTAATCAGTCCTGACGCCGCATACTGTCGACGGATAATTGATCCAAAAAAAAGCGGTCCGGCCAATCCGCATTCGCGGGGTTATTGGCCGGAAAATCCTGCGAAATTTCACTGAATTGTGCCAATAATCTCGTCATCCAAAGCCTTTGCTCTGCGGGAATGGCAAATAATGCCCCTTCATCTGCAGTTTGTTTTTCCATCAGCCAAGCCTGAATCCAGTTTTTTTCTTGTGGTGTAACCCAATCACCTTCAATCAACGCCTGAAAAGCCGTGGGTGGCATTGTTTTTTGGTGCTGAATCCAAGCACAAGCCATCATCGGGCGAAGCCAGTAAAACACCTTTTTTATGCCAACCTGTTCGGCCAATAAAAAATTATGATATGTCTTTTTTGCCTGGCTTAAATAGTGATTAAAACCTTTGATAGGACTAAAAAAATGGGCAATTTGTTGCTGCATTGACAGGAGAAAGGCCGCATCAGCACGATACACCATAGGAGAACCCAACCATTCAAACAAACCAATATTTGATTTCGCGTAGAGCTGGAGTGTTTTCCGTATATCCCAACCGCTCAAATCAAGCTCACCTGGCAACATCAAATCAATGTTGTCTTTTTCGGGGCATAACGTTAAATACCAATTTTTCTCGTGCCGATAAATAAACCGCACATCATAATCACTGTCTGGAGAGGCAAAACCCCAAGCTCGACTGCCCGACTCACACGCCAGTAAGACATCAATCCCCTGTTCCCGCTCAAGCACGGATAATGCACTTAAAATACTCTGTTGTTTGCTTGCAGAGATGTCCATTGCTGTGTCATTTCCTGTAATAAACGTTCACTTAACTGGCGATCCACCTTTTCTGGTAGCCCAGAGGATTGGCGCTTAACACGACATTGGTCAATATACATTTCAGCCAATTCTGTGAGCTCGGCATAGGTATACTGCCCCGCACGCACATCACGCAGCAGACTGAGCAAAACCCCGTCAAAACGCACTTTAGGTATACCGTTATCGAGCATATGATCCGCAGAAAGCAACAAACGTAGGGTATGCATCATATTTTTTGCATCATAGTCGATGTCACCCTTTTCTTGCTGCTGCCAACGCGCTTCATTACGATTGGCTCGCCATGCCCAATAATGCGTATGATCTCGTTTGGCTTGGCGCCAAGCTGGCTCATTAAAGATCAGTAAACCACAAAATCGATTCTGCTCCTCATCTTTGGGAATGCTTTCACACACCAATGTTCCCGCTCGAAACACCCCTTTCGCAGTACGACCATAATGATACAGCCGATAGACGCCAGGAACATGCTCTAACGATGCACAATGGCAATCATCGAGGCGTATTGTCGTCTCTGCTAGAGGCTTTGGGCGCATGGGCAACGCATTGCCCACATGAGGCTCAAGTAACCAACAAAATTGATCCCGGCTTGGTCTGTGTTTCGGTTGCGGCTTATTGATCCATTTGTTGTGGCCTCGTGCTTTTTTCACTTGCGAGATGGCATACCCGACATGCGCATCCACGCACTGCTGCGTAACAAAATGGTGACGTTGCTGGAGCAAAGGCTGGATCACCTCTGTGTGTTTTTTGACGCAATTGGCCGGTGTGTATAAAAGTTCCAGCAAATTTGGGTTCGCCTCCGACAATAGCTCAAGTAAACGATGCAATGAATAATAAACCACATCATGTTTGTCATCAGAAACTTGTTTGGGTGGGGGGGATAACGAGAGATACTGCTGTGCGGGAATCACAAAGACACCCTTTACGTCCTCATCACTGTCTGCCGTTGCCGTACCATACGCTTGGCTGCCGCTAATCACGGCGTAAATAATATGGTGTGCAGACTCGGTCAGTAACTGCGGTAAAGAGTGAATCATGCTTGCATAACCATAAGCGGCGCATCCGCGCCGCCTATTTTTTACTGCTGATTGTTATTTCACTTGTGGATCTAGCTCACCGGCGGCATATCGAGCAATCATATCTTCAAGCGAGATGATTTTAATTTTACTCGCATTGCCTGCACTACCAAATGATTCATAGCGTGCCTTACAAATCTGCATCATGCCCTTCGTTGATTCTTTTAAAAATTTACGTGGGTCAAAGTTAGATTTATTTTCTGCCAAGTGGCGGCGAACGGAGCCCGTTGAAGCCATTCTCAAATCTGTGTCGATATTGACTTTACGCACACCATTTTTAATCCCTTCCTGGATTTCTTCAACAGGTACGCCATAAGTCTGCCCCATGTCACCCCCAAAATCGTTAATAATTTTCAACCAATCTTGAGGCACAGAGGACGAACCATGCATGACCAAGTGCGTATTTGGAATGCGCTTATGAATTTCTTTAATGCGCTCAATGGCTAAAATATCGCCCGTTGGCGGACGCGTGAATTTATACGCACCATGGCTGGTACCAATGGCAATCGCCAATGCATCAACATTGGTCGATTTCACAAAGTTGGCCGCTTCTTCAGGATCGGTCAATAATTGATCCATAGACAATTTGCCTTCTGCACCAGAACCATCTTCTTCTGCTGCCATGCCTGTTTCCAACGAACCTAAGCACCCTAGCTCACCTTCCACAGATACACCGCCAGCATGCGCCATATCAACCACGGTTTTTGTCGTATCAACATTGTATTCAAAAGAAGACGGTGTTTTCATATCTTCCATTAAAGAGCCGTCCATCATCACAGAACTAAAGCCACTTTGGATAGAACGCAAACAAACCGATGGGGAAGAGCCATGATCTTGATGCATAACAACAGGAATATGCGGATACATTTCAGTCGCAGCAAGGATAAGGTGACGCAAAAAGGGTTCGCCTGCATAAGAGCGCGCACCGGCTGAGCCTTGCATGATCACAGGGCTATCTGTCGCATCAGCAGCTTGCATAATTGCATGCACTTGCTCCATGTTATTCACATTGAATGCAGGCATTCCATAATTGTTTTCAGCAGCGTGATCCAATAGTTGCCGCATAGAAATCAGAGGCATAGTTCTCTCCTTGAGAAGTTCTCGATAATTTGGACAATTGTCCTAGTACTTAAATTTAACTGGAGACCTCGTCTCCAACTCTAATAACTTTCATCACATTGGTGCCGCCAGCAACACCGGTCAAATCGCCTCGGGTCAAAATCACTAAATCGCCATCCCGAACCGCGCCACGACGCAGTAATTCATCGATGACTTCTTGATTAGCAGCAACCACATCGTCTGACGATACATCAAAGCTGACCGGGTAAACACCCCGAAATAAAGTGACTCTTCGCCGGGTTTCCACATGGCATGTCATCGCATAAATCGGAATACCAGAACTAATGCGTGACATCCACTGCACAGTTGAGCCCGATTCCGTTAAAGCAGCAATGGCTTTAACACCCAAGTGATTGGCGGTATACATCGTTGCCATCGCAATCGATTCATCAACCGACTGAAACGTTGTATCAATACGGTGGGTGGATGTGCGTGCTTCTCGCTGCTTTTCAGCTTCGTGACACACACGATCCATGGCTGCAACCACTTTAATCGGATACTGACCAATCGCGGTTTCTTCCGATAACATGACCGCATCGGTCCCATCAAACACCGCATTGGCCACATCAAAGACTTCTGCACGGGTAGGGATTGGCGTAGACACCATCGACTGCATCATTTGCGTTGCTGTAATCACCACGGTATTTAAGGCTCGGGCCATTTTGATGATTTTTTTCTGGATAGCGGGTAATTCAGCATCCCCCACTTCAACCCCCAGATTACCGCGTGCAATCATGACCGCATCACTGGCTTGAATAATGGCTTCTAGCGCATCCAGCGCTTCCGCCCGTTCAATCTTGGCGACAATGCGCCCCTTACCGCCTTCCTTCTGCAATAACTGTCGTGCGTAATGGATATCTTCTGCAGAGCGAGGAAAAGAAACGGCCACATAATCGGCCTGAATCTCTGCGGCAATTTCAATGTCTCGTTCATCTTTTTCAGTAATGGCTGGTGCAGAAAGGCCGCCACCTTGTCGGTTAATGCCTTGTTTATCCCTGAGTTCGCCACCCACAACCACACGGCAATGAATTTCGCCATCCTCTGTGTCGTTCACCCAGAGACTGATCTGCCCATCAGCCAAGAGTAAATGATCCCCCCGCTTGACGTCATCCGCCAGGCCTGAGTAAGAAACACCCACACGGTGTTGATCACCATCCCCTTTCGCTAAATGGGTATCGAGAATAAAGTCATCGCCTTTGGCCAGTGTGATAAAACCGGCTTTAAAGCGTTCAATGCGAATTTTTGGCCCTTGCAGATCAATCAGAACACCCACTTGACGGCCACTGGCTCTGGCCCGGTTTCTGACTGTTTCTGCACGCTCAAGATGTTCTTTTTCTGTGCCATGTGAAAAATTCAAACGCGCGACATCAATACCCGCCGCTAACAGTTCATCAAGCACCTTAGGGTCATCGGTAGCAGGCCCTAACGTCGCTACTATTTTAGTCCGCCTCAACATAGTCTTACCTTATTTGGCTCGCGCTTCAAGCATGGCGACCGCAGGCAATTTTTTGCCTTCTAAAAACTCCAAAAAAGCGCCTCCGCCGGTAGAAATATACGAGATTTTATCTCCAATCCCATATTTATCAACTGCGGCTAACGTGTCCCCACCCCCGGCAATTGAAAAAGCATCACTGTCTGCAATGGCCATGGCCAAAGCCTTGGTACCTGCGCCAAATTGATCGAATTCAAACACACCAACAGGCCCATTCCAGACAATCGTCCCTGCATTTTTAAGAATCTCACTGAGCGTTTCTGACGTTTCTGGCCCAATATCAAAAATCATGTCGTCATCGGTCACATGCGCGGCATTTTTTAAGGTCGCTTCCGCGTCTTCCGAAAATTCCTTGGCACACACCACATCGGAAGGCACCGGAATATTGCCGCCAGCCGCGTTTGCTGAGGCCATCAATTTTTTGGCTTCATCGACTAAGTCAGCTTCATATAACGATTTACCCACAGACAAACCGGATGCCGCAATGAAGGTATTGGCAATACCGCCACCCACAATCAATTGATCGACAATTTTGGATAAAGAAGCCAGTACGGTGAGTTTGGTTGAGACTTTAGAACCGCCGACAATCGCCACCATCGGTTTAGCCGGGTTATCGAGCGCTTTACCCAAAGCGTCTAATTCGCCGGACAACAATGGCCCTGCACAAGCCACCGGCGCAAATTTTCCTACGCCATGCGTAGAGGCTTGAGCACGATGCGCAGTGCCAAAAGCATCCATCACATAGATGTCGCACAAAGCGGCCATTTTCTTGGACAAATCTTCGTTATCTTTTTTCTCACCCACATTAAATCGGACGTTCTCGCAGACAGCAATTTCCCCCTCAGCCAAATCAACACCGTCTAACCAATTTTTGGCCAAACGCACGGGTTTATTCATGAGTGTGGATAAATGCTCAGCAATAGGGGCTAACGAAAATGCTGCGTCATATTCACCTTCTGTCGGCCGCCCAAGGTGCGACATAATCATCAAACCTTTTGCGCCCTGCTCAAGCGCTGCTTCAAGGGTAGGAATAGACGCGCGAATACGTTTATCGCTGGTGACTTTTCCATCTTTAATCGGGACATTGAGATCTTGTCTGATCAGCAGACGCTTCCCTTTAAGGTCTAAATCAGTCATCTTGATCACAGACATGGTGAATACCTCTTACATAAAATTTTGATTCAACAAACAAAAAAAACTAGCCACATGCGTGCGCTAGTTTTTTTGTCAATAAGCCGATTTATTTTGCAATGTGCTCAACAAAACGCATCATATTGCAGGTATAACCATACTCGTTGTCATACCAAGAAACGACTTTAACAAACGTGCTATCCAACGCAATACCCGCACCCGCATCAAAAATAGACGATTGGCTAATGCCACGAAAATCGGTTGAAACCACTTTGTCTGTGGTATAACCCAACGTCCCTTTCATACTTCCTTCTGACGCTGTTTTCATGGCCGCACAAATGTCGTCATATGTTGCCGCTTTGTCTAACTCAACGGTGAGATCAACCACAGAAACATCCGAGGTTGGCACGCGAAAAGCCATGCCCGTCAATTTACCATTTAACTCTGGTAACACCACGCCCACAGCTTTGGCTGCACCCGTTGAGGAAGGAATCATGTTTTCTAAAATACCACGGCCACCACGCCAATCTTTTTGTGATGGGCCATCAACCGTTTTTTGCGTTGCCGTTGCGGCATGGACTGTTGTCATCAAACCGCGCTTTAAGCCCCAGTTATCATTCAACACTTTCGCCACCGGTGCGAGACAGTTAGTCGTGCACGAGGCTGCAGACACAATCGCTTGGCCAGCATATTTCTCATGGTTAACGCCATACACAAACATCGGTGTGCCATCTTTGGAAGGCGCACTTTGAACGACTTTTTTAGCACCGGCATCAATGTGTTTTTGGCAGGTTTCTTCCGTTAAGAAAAATCCAGTCGATTCGATCACGATGTCTGCGTTAACTTCATTCCATTTCAAGTTAGCGGGATCACGCTCTGCCGTCAGCCGAATTTTTTTACCATTAACAATAAGATTGTTACCTTCAGACGAAACGTCACCATCAAAGCGACCATGCACGGAATCATATTTAAGCATGTAAGCGAGGTAATCCGCTTCTAGTAAGTCGTTAATGGCAACCACTTCAATATCCTTAAAGTCTTTTGCGACTGCCCGAAAAACCATGCGTCCAATACGACCAAAACCATTAATACCGATTTTAAGCGCCATGTTAACCTCCATTTATTGATTAATTTTAGACTTCACATAAAGCGAAGCCTCTCGATTGAGAGGCTAAGCGCCCTACTTCCGTCACGTCCTTGACGTCAAATAACGTTGCGTCGATGTTTAAAGGATGGATTCTACCGTTTCTACGATATTTTCGACAGTAAAACCGAAATGCTTAAACAATTCGCCAGCCGGTGCAGATTCACCAAACGTGTGCATACCGATGACTTTACCGGTACCAACATATTTATACCAAGCATCCGTCACGCCCGCTTCAACGGCCACGCGCGCCGTCACTGCCGCAGGCAATACCGCTGTTTTGTAAGCATCGTCTTGCTTGTCAAAGGCTTCTGCACAAGGCATTGAAACCACACGCACCTGTTTTCCTTTACTCGCCAATGCCGCTGCAGCATCAACACTAATCCCCACTTCCGATCCCGTTGAGATAATAATGGCATCTGGCGTACCATCACACTCTTTCAAAATATATCCACCTTTGCGGATATTCTCGATTTGATCATTGGTGCGCGTTTGGTGGGCCAAATTTTGTCGCGAGAAAATCAAGCAACTGGGGCCATCCTGACGTTCAATGGCGGATTGCCATGAGACCGCTGATTCCACCGCATCACAAGGACGCCATGTTTCCATGTTGGGAATCATACGCAAGGTTGCTGTTTGTTCAATCGGCTGATGGGTTGGTCCATCTTCACCCAAACCAATAGAATCATGCGTGAAAACAAAAATCGTACGGATTTTCATCAACGCGGCCATTCTTAACGCGTTTCTGGCATATTCAGAGAACATTAAGAAGGTTGCACCGTAAGGCACAAAGCCCCCATGCAACGTAATGCCGTTCATCATGGCAGACATGCCAAATTCACGCACACCATAATGTACATAGTTACCCGAGGTATCGTCCGCTTTTAGCCCTTTAGAGCCAGACCAAAGGGTCAGGTTAGAACCTGCCAAATCGGCTGAGCCACCCATAAATTCAGGCAGTAACGGCCCAAAACCATTGAGTGCATTTTGTGAGGCTTTTCGAGAGGCAATGGTTTCGCCTTTGGCATTCACCGCTTGAATAAATTCAGCTGATTTCGCAGCCCAATTCGCGGGTAAATCCCCTTTTACGCGACGTTCAAATTCAGCCGCCAAGTCAGGATGCGCGGATTGGTAAGCCGAAAATTTGGCATCCCAAGCAGATTCCGCTTTTTGTCCTTTGGTTTTTGCACTCCACCCTGCTGCGATCTCATCAGGAATCACAAAAGGCGCATGCGACCAACCCAACGCTTCACGCGTTGCGGCAATCTCATCATCCCCTAACGGTGCACCATGGCAATCATGGCTACCGGACTTATTAGGAGAACCAAAACCAATCGTTGTTTTACAACAAATTAAGCTGGGTTTGCCTGTCTCTGCTCGCGCTTGATCAATGGCTTTGGTAATCGCATCAGAATCGTGACCATCAATCCCCGTCACAACATGCCAACCGTAGGCTTCAAAACGTTTTGGCGTATCGTCTGTAAACCAACCTTCAACATGCCCGTCAATGGAGATACCATTGTCGTCCCAGAACGCAACCAATTTACCTAAACCTAATGTACCGGCAAGTGAACACGCTTCGTGAGAGATGCCTTCCATCAGGCAACCGTCGCCCAAAAATACATAGGTATTGTGATCGACAATAGCATGCCCATCACGGTTAAATTGTGCAGCCATTGCTTTTTCGGCAAGCGCCATACCAACAGCATTGCTGATGCCTTGACCCAATGGGCCAGTCGTCGTTTCAATGCCGGGTGCGTATCCGTATTCTGGATGCCCAGGTGTTCTAGAATGAAATTGTCTAAATTGTTTTAAATCTTCTATTCCGAGGTCGTACCCGGTCAAATGTAATAGAGAGTAAATTAGCATTGAGCCATGGCCGTTGGATAACACGAAACGGTCTCTATCAGCCCATTTGGGATTGGTTGGATTGTGTTGTAAATAGTCGTTCCACAATACTTCTGCGATATCAGCCATTCCCATAGGAGCACCAGGGTGTCCGGAATTGGCTTTTTGTACAGCATCCATACTAAGAGCACGAATAGCATTGGCTAATTCTCTACGCGCTGGCATATGATTATCTCCTGTGATTTATAAAAACACATCAAACCCGCGCAAAACACAAAAAAACAGCTGTTTTGTCAAGTTTGATTAACAATGGTTCAGGTACTAATAAAACAATATAGAACAAACATACTGGTTATAGACCATTTTCGTAAACGCCGGAAAAATGGAGTGCCCATTCTCCATGACTTTGATGCATGGAGCAACTGCTTTTTCCATCGTTACATTCGGCACCCAGGTGTGTACTGAATTAGACAAAATTATACGAAGATGCGACACTTTGCGCCATCACGACATAACTATCGACATTCGCTATCACCATCGCCCTATAATCATCAAATTAGTTAAAGATCAAGGATTTCACTATGGCAGATAACTTCACGTTCACATCAGAGTCCGTGTCTGAGGGGCATCCAGACAAAGTGGCCGACCAAATTTCCGATGCAATATTGGATGCCCTCATCGTACTTGACCCCGCGTGTCGAGTCGCTTGCGAGACGTTAGTCAAAACGGGAATGGTTGTTTTAGCGGGAGAGATTACGACCTCGGCATGGATTGATATTGAGTCTATTGTCCGTAAATTAATTGTGGATATTGGGTATAACCACGGTGATGTTGGGTTTGATGGCGAGAGTTGCGCAGTTATCTCCGCCATTGGGAAACAATCACCCGATATTGCGATGGGGGTCGATGATTCAGAGGATCACGAACAAGGGGCTGGGGATCAAGGTTTAATGTTCGGATATGCCAGCAATGAAACCGATGTTTTGATGCCTGCCCCGATCACGTTCTCCCACCGACTGGTGAAAAAACAATCCATTGTGCGTAAAGCCGGGATTTTGAGCTGGCTGCGCCCGGATGCCAAAAGCCAAATTAGCTTCCGCTATGAAAACAATAAACCCGTTGCGATTGATGCGGTCGTCCTCTCCACACAACATGACCCCGAGATTGACCAGAAAGTGCTAAGAGAAGCGGTTATGGAAGAAATTATCAAACCCACGCTCCCCAGTGAATGGCTCCACGCGGGCACTAAGTACCTGATTAACCCTACCGGGCGTTTTGTGATTGGCGGGCCTGTTGGAGATTGTGGATTAACCGGGCGAAAAATTATTGTGGATACGTATGGTGGCATGGCCAGACATGGCGGTGGCGCATTTTCCGGTAAAGACCCCTCAAAAGTAGATCGTTCTGCCGCTTATGCTTGTCGTTATGTGGCCAAAAACATGGTGGCTGCCGGTTTGGCTGAACGCTGTGAAATTCAAGTCTCGTATGCCATTGGCGTGGCTGAGCCAACCTCCATCAGCATTGAAACGTTTGGCACCAGCCAAAAAAGCGAAGCCGAGCTTGTCGCCTTAATTCGCGACACGTTCGATTTACGACCCAAAGGGTTAATCCGCATGCTGGATTTAAAACAACCCATTTACCAGCAAACAGCCGCATATGGACACTTTGGCCAAGATGGCACAGACTT
>Ga0256847_1000147_pt1 | contig 48229 bp, 39 predicted proteins | sample TeddybearmetaG_FD_189099 | JGI IMG/M metagenome (GOLD analysis project Ga0256847, IMG submission 189099) | Hydrothermal vent microbial communities from East Pacific Rise, Pacific Ocean - Teddybear | ecosystem: Environmental > Aquatic > Marine > Hydrothermal vents | place: Pacific Ocean: East...
TACTTGACTCAATAAATCTCTGAATAAGGAATTAGCATCATATTCTGAGAATATAGGTCCTAGTGCAGCGACCAATTCGTTGATATCCTTGACTTTTGGATTATGAGGACCTTCGTCTTCCTCTCCTGTAAAGACCCTTTGTTCGATTTTTGAGTCCAATTCTTGAAAGTCTACCTCTTCTTTTTGACAAGAAAATAAAATAAATGCAACACCTAATATGGTTAAAAATAAATACTTAAATTGTTTCATCAATTACGATTTTATAAGTTTAATTAATAATCAATAAAGGGTGTTTTTGAGTATTATTCTCTACTTCTAAAATCAAAGGTGGATGTATTTTATTCATTAATAAAGTGAATAAAAAAGCGAGGTGTACTTTCAATATCGTCTTAGCTTATTAACTCTGTCAGTTAATAATATATTGTATTGCTCCATAAGATCGAAATGAAGCCTGCCCAAATTGACGTATCGCAATACACCTCTCACCCCTAAAAACGACACCTCGTCATCGCGCGGCGTATTCACCATGATTATGGTAAGAAATGATGCATTAATAAAGTACGTTTTTATGCGCTGCTATTTTTTCTTTCTACAAGACAAAAAACCTGCCTACCGGCAGGCAGGCGTAGGCGATGCAGCGCATCGACGAGGCTTTTTAACGTAGTAGAATGGAAATATAGCAAGCAGAAGAATGTAACTTTATTATTGAACCATTCCTAAGTTCAAAACCAATGGATCTCTTTAGCTGAAGCAATACCTATATGCTCTCACTAAAGGTGATTGTCATGGCATACGTCTAATCATATGGATAAAATCCAATTGCCCAACCACATATAATTTGACATATCGTCTTTCTAAATTTGTATTTATGTTCAAGTAAAAATCAAATCAAGAATCACACCTCTTATTATTGAAGTTGTTTAATAACATATTGTTAATTCCTTTGTATATCATTGATTCTCAACTTATCGTACCTTTTTCGTCACGTAGCTTTGGCTACGATCCTTAAAAGTTACTTCAATTTGAGAATCAAGCATAACACGTCACGACTTTAGCGTGATACAAATCATTTTAACATACGCTTTTAAACGACTTCATTATTTTGCTTTATCTGAAAAATTGTTTTTACTTTATGATTTTACAGATTGTCGAATGCAAACATATGCACTATTAATTAATAAATCAAGCATTTAAGGGAATTATTTTCCCATACATGTATAGTTTATTAACCAACAATACATTACCAACTTATAAATGACTGTAAATCAGCGCATAGAACAAATCATAAATTATTTGAATCTAAACCCAAATAGCTTCAGCAAATCGATAGGTCTATCGGGCAATTCTACGATTTCGAGAATTATTAAAGGGCAGACTACCCCATCTTATGAAACACTATCCATGATATATACCAAATACGATTGGATTGATGTTCGCTGGCTGATGACTGGAGAAGGTGAAATGATAAGAGCAGACCAAGATCAAAAAGACGAAAGCATTGATGTATTGAAAGACAAAATAACCTACCAAGAAGGACTTATCAAGACGCTAAAAGAGACCTTGGATATGATCAACGAAAATTTTAGAAATACGTAGAATTACCCTATTTTTGAGTATTTCTACGCATTTCGTTGCTACTTTTCTTCAAAAATCGTATACTTACAGACACACCTTTTATATACAAATAACAAAATTAATAGATAGTTCTGCTTGTGCTAAAGAGCACCTGCATCTTCTATTATTTGCAATACGATTAAGATTAAATTTTCCATGATTTGATTTTTATTCTTGAACAATACTTCAAATTTAAAATTCAAAGTCATTAAAAAGTACTTAATTATATAAAAAAAGACGAAGTGTTTTTTGTATAGATAGCTTTAGTAAATTAAAAAATTCACTTATTGCCAATGAAGATGTTAAGAACAATAATCACGAATTATGAAAAGGAATTCAAAAATGAATTATCCGAAGTAATTGTTAGTAAACTCAATGCAAATCAAAAAAAAGCCTTTCAATTCATTCTTAAAAATGCGGATCTAGAAGACGCTGTATTGAATAAAAAACTGGCGAAAGAATTGTACAAGTGCAGTCCATCTTACTCCACCTACAAAAGCTTCAAAGATACTTTCTCTAAATTGTTGCTAAAGATTTCATATCTGAATGAGAGTCAGGGTAGTAAACTTCAAAAAATATCATTTGAATTACAAGAAGAACTAGCATCTATCAACAAATTCATTTATATGGGTTTACGATCAGCGGCAAAATCACAATTTAAGAAGACTTTAAAAAAAGCTCTAAAATTTCAAAATTATGAGGTCGCGAGATCCATCTCCCTCATTATTGTTGAGGACTGTGTATTCTATGGCAAAGAGAAGGAACAAAAAGAAGCCGTTAAAAATTATGAATACATCAATACTATTTGTGATCAAGAGAATGAGATAAAATTTATTTATGGAGATTTAATAAAGTATTCTGTTGTATCTGAAGAAGTAAAACTAAAATATAAATCATTGCTAAATGATATAACTGGACGGCTCAAATTTGATACTTTTCTTTTCCACTACTACTTTTATTCTATAGAATTGATAATTTGCGATGATTTAATATACGAAAGCAAATGTAATGAAGCAATAGAATACTTCACTAAACTTTGGTTTAATCATTCCGCATATATCTGCATATTCAGAGTTAGATTATTAAACTACAAAATCTCAAAAGGTGACTATGTAAAATCCAAGTTGATTGTAACTGCCTTGATGGAAGATCATAGACCGTTCTCCTACCACTGGTATCTATACGCACTTACCTATGTACGGGTATTGCTCTATTCTGGTGATACACAAGAAGCTTATAGGTGGTATCAAAAAGTAGTAAAAAGTCGCAACTACATCACCCTACCCAAAGAAAATCGGATTGCATGGGAAGTGCTCGGCATGTATGTCTACCTCATGATAGACGAGATAGATCGCATCAGCATCCGCAAGGTGAAATACAATCTTAACTACCATCATATCGAGCGCAGCTAAAACAATATCAACTTTCTGGTAGCAGAAATCATCTATGATATCAAAATAGGTAAAGTCGATATAGACAAAAAACTAATCCACCTCCAAAAACTGAGTAATGATAATAAGCGTGTCACGGCTTTCTGCCAAGCCCTAAAAATGGGCAAGAAATATAATCCGGGTGTCAAAGGTTCATTTGAAGATGAGATTGTGGAGCATGAACGATTGATGAGTTTGATATGATTTTTAAGCTTATAGCTAAATCTCATTTTTGTTTCAAAGGGATATTCTTATATTTCCAATAATATTGTTTTTCAAATTATTATGTCCTGCTTCTTCTGAACGACAGCCCCGTTTTTGGTTTATTTTACGTAAATACGAGGCATTGTTTTTCAATTCATCCTTGTTCTCGCCGAACCAGCCTTACTTTTTGCATTGCCAAAAAAGTAAGCAAAAACGCTAGGCGCTTTAAAGGCTATGCTACTAATGCAGCCCAAATATCCACCCACCACTTACGCGTTCTTTCTCTTATCGACTATTGTCGACACTCTTCGAGATCGTTCAATCCCCCACTAAAAAGCGTCAGTCCTCCCTTTGTAATTCAGTTATAATTGAAGAGGTTTATTAATATAATCTACAATAGCTCTTATTTCTGAATACGCCTTCAAATAACTAAAATTGTAAAGGCCAAATTAACAATCCTGCAAAGTTCTGGCAATTATATTTAGTTGAGCTATTTTTGACTACCACGGACTCAAAGACGATACAGCATTCACTAAGCTAGATCTTGACATTAATAAATATTCTTTGTGAAACCATTTGTGTTCCTAGTGTTGTGGTAAAAAAACGCCTAAAACCGCAGCAATAACCCACCCAACAGATTTCTGCCAAATTCAGGATAACCATTAAATCTTAAATACTCTCGGTCAAGTAAATTATTTCCTCGTACCCAAAGTCCAATATTGTCAGTAACATAGAAATCTAAACCAAGGCTTAAGTCTATCTGGCTGTTGCCGAGTACATTAGTGCCTGCCTCATCAATAAAGGATATCATATCCATTAGATTCAGGTCAGCAGAAATAATTAATTTTTCACCCAGCAATTTGATTTTTGAATAGCCAGAATATTTGTATTCAGGTATATTTGGTAATATTTCGATCATGTCAAGGGAATAAAAATTCTGACTAACATTCGCTCCTAATGATACATTATCAGTCAGATTGAATTCAATATTGGCATTGATGAAAATATTGGTTATGTCAGTGTGTTTAACAAACATTCTGAAGTTTGCCAAATGATCATAATAGAATTGATCTTTTATGTCAGCATATCCACCCATGAAATTGAAAGTTATGAAGTCTCTCAACTTACCAGATACTCCTCCAAAGTATTGTTTAGAAATGGTTGTCTTATCGATTGATATAAAACCAGAAACAAATGGATTATTGGCATAATGATTCCAAAGAGTATTTGCTATAGCCTCTTGATCTACACCTGCATATATTTGTAGACTATTATCCAATAAGCTATAGGATGCTTTGATTTCCGCAAATGGGCTCGTTTGAATATCATCGATAAATATATCTGCCGAAGCATCAAGTTGAAAATTTCCAATTGACAATTTCAGTCCAGGGTTTGCGCTGAATGCTTTTCTATCTTTTGAACCTCCAGTTGAATAAGAAATAGACTGAATCGAACCTTCTCCTTTTAAAAATAAGGTTAAGTTTGAAGAAATCTTATTGTCAACAAATAGGTCTATTCCAAATCCATTTTCAGAATATTCCAGGTTTTTGCTGAATTTGATTATTTGCCCAGTCAGCCCTAGTCCATAATTAAAGTTCGCATCTGTAGTTTCAATATTACTTATTCCAACTCTAGCTTTTGTCTTAAAAATATTTCTTTTGACTTCCTCTTCTTCCAGTAACTCTGTGGTATTGACTACCAATGTATCATACAGGTTTCGGAGGTCATATCCTCCACTCAAATCGACGCTTATTTTATGGTTTTCACCTAGCCTATATCCTACATTAATATCTAATCCCGATTCATAGAATTTTCTAAATTTTGTGGTTTCAGAATCATCAGCACCATAATAATGTCCAGAAATGGTGTAGTCAAATTCATCACCTCTTTGCCCATGGTAAGATATATCAGCATAAGGAGATTTTAGGTCTCCATATCCGAGCCGAGCATAAAAGTTCTTACTTGATTTAGCAGGATCTGGATTCATTGCCAAAGGCTTAATCACAGGGTCAGGATATTCAATCTTGAGAGGGACGATTGTAATGTTGTAGTCGTACGTTTTCTCAACGGGAATTATAGGTTGAATTTTGGGATTGAGAGAGATCTTTTTTGCATCAATCAGCTTAGCTTCGAATGCTTTGATCACTTCCACTTGATCTACTTCGATGACACCTGTGTTAGTAATTATAGTATCACGTTCGGTAATGAGGGTGTCCTGCGCTACAAAAATCGTAGGTAAAATTAATAAAAGTAAGGTGGCAAGATTTTTCATCTTTATATATTTTATATCACAGCAGTTAAATAATTCCTCAATTGATGTGATCATGTTTTTTGTTTAATTTCCAGTAGTATCTAGCTCCAAAGTTCCATCTGGATTATCTATTTTTATTCTATTGCTTTCTAATTCTTTCTGAGCGATTTCGGCAAGTTTAGCATTCGCTTCCATGACCAATTTCTCGTCTGACTTGAAGTTCTCAACTACTGCCTCAGCGGCCGCTCTTGCATTCAGTAGATCTCCTCGCTGGATGTACACGTCAGACAAGAGTAAGATACTTTTGGCTATCCAAAATGGGTAGTTTGAGTTTTTTTCATTTGCATTATTCGCAGCTTTCTCAGCATCCAAAGGCTTAGATTGATCAAAAAGTATTTTTGCAAGCATATATCTTGATTCCGCAGCTTGATTGTTATTCGATAATTGAGCTACCTGAGAAAAAGCTACTGCTGCTTGTTCTAGTAGACCTTTTTTGTAAGATACTTTTGCCAGATAATATTTAGCAGAAGACTTCTCTTCTTTTGATACCAATGGATTAGCTGTGACTTTATTAGCATAAGTAATTACCTCATCATCTTTACTTAATCTGAAGGCACTCCTCATAGCACCTAATTGAGCTTGGTAAATATCTTCTGGAGTCGAGGTTTGACTTTCCCAAAGCTTATAATATTTCAATGCTTTAGTGAAGTTTTGACTGTGATTGTAGCTTATTAATGCAGCTTTTTTCAGAGATCGCTCATATGTATCACTTATCCCTTCGGCGATAATAGCTTCATAATCTCTTAATGCCTTATTGTAAATTTTAAGTAGTGAATGGCATTCTCCTCTATAATATCTTGCTTCTAATCGATAATAACCACTGCTATATGTTTTCAAGTATTCATCAAATGCTGTTATGGCTTTTTCATAGTTTGCGTTTTGATATTGAATTTCTCCAATTCTATAGTTTAGAGAATCTTTACTAAATGCAGAAATTTCATATCCTGGAATGGTTTGAAGAAAGTTGAAATATTCATCTGTCTTACCTAAATCATCAATGTAGATTTCCTGAATCGAAACCAAAGCTTCTTGTGATTCTTTAGGATTTGGATTGTTCTTGAATACGCTTTTGTAGTAAGAGAGTGCTCCTTCTACATCACCTTGGTTATAATTGATCAATCCCAATTTGAGGTTTGCAGCATTGATAAGATTCGATCTTCCCTTGAAATCTGTCCTTAAAGTCCTGAAAGCATCTGCAGCGTGGATAGGATTGCCAACAGACAGATAAGTATCTCCCAACTGAAGCAAGGCATCATCTGCATAGTCAGATTCAGGATGTGTTTCGATCATCTCTTCCATTGTCAATATTTTCTCAAATGGTTGTCCTACCAGACCTTCAATCAGTCCTCGCTGGAAGAGTGCGTAGTCATACCCATTGGCTTCTCTTACTATACTTTGATCATAATAAGTAACCGCATCATCGTATCTATTTTCTTTAAAAAGACAATCACCTGCTCTTAAATAGGCATCAGGAAGAACTCTATCTACAATGGCTCCATTTCTAATAACATCTTGATCTCGATTTATTAATATAATAGCCTGTTTGAATTCATCAACAGCTGATAGATATTCTGCTTGTTTCAGATAATTGTAAGCATTATAATATCTGGCCATGTAAGGTTTCGTCTCCTCAGGGAGATTTGTGGATTGCTTTTCATTTAGGAAGTACTTCTCATATGCCGAATTACTCTGTTCATAATCTCCTTCTTCCGCAAAAAATCCTGCCTGCCAAAATTCTATCTGAGCCAGGATTGAAATATCATGAGGGTATGATGTTGATTTACCAAACATCACTTTCGTTTTCTCAGATTTGCCTTCAGCCAAATATTGCAACCCTTGATTGAAAGTTACTTTTTGATATGTTTCTTCTAGTTTTCTATTAAGAGAGGGAAGTGATTCTAAAATGGAAATAGCATTTTCAAAATCACCTGTATTGACAAGGATATCATTGATTATATTCTGTGTCTCTTTGTAGTATGGCGATTCGCTGGTTACACCTACTAGGATATTGACAGCCTCTCTTTCAAATCCTAATTCTGCGGATAGTTTTCCATAATTAAATGTCGCTTCTTCTTTCATCCCTCGGTCATAGTCCATTTGACTTACCTTTTTGAAAGCTGCCCTTGCTGAAGCCTTGTCCCCACTTTTTTCGTAGCAATCTGCAAGGTAGTAATTGACGACTTGTCCTCGCTTGCTATCTTCAAGATTAATCTCCAAGAAATTGTCTATAGCTTTTTCGCAATAGCCCAATTGATATTGTGCGAACGCCAACTGATAAAATTCTTCTATGGTTAGTGAAGGAGTATTTTCTTCATAAAATTCAAGATGTGGAAGTGCTTTTTCATAGTTATTTCGTTGAAAATAAGCCTGACCTAGAAGGAGTCTTATTTCTTTTACTTTTTTTGTGCCAGGTTGTCTAATTACGTTTTCTCCGTAGTTGAGTAATTTATCATAATTTTCTTCTGCAAAGTAAATCTGAGATATGTAGTAGGGGATTTGCGATTTATAGACATTGTTGCTTTCTACTCTTTGAAAACTTTTAACGGCACTTTTGTAATCTCCAGAAAAGTATTCACACATCCCATAGTAATAGTTGGTAGGGTAGAAGAACCTATTTTGTAAGTCCTTGGTGTAACTAAAATTGTATTGTGCTTCATTAAATTCCTTTCTCACAAAGTGACAATATCCTTTTTTAAAGGCCAATTCTGACATTTTGATTTCTGGAATACCATCTATATCGATCAGTTCGAAGTATTCAATACAATTGGCATATTGCTTCTCGTTGTAATAATAATCAGCCATTTCAAAAATTGCATCTGTGATCAGCGGATTTGGATGATTGTCATAAATGAATTTTGAAAGATCAGATTCAGCTTCTGGAAGTTGTAATCTTAATGCCGAAATAAAATACAATGACTGTGCGTCTAAATTGTAAATGGCATTAGTTTCAGAATCTGGTAGGAATCTGTTTTCCTCAAGAAAAAGCTTTAAATTTTCTGATGCTTGACCATACAATTCTTGATCGAAATAAGATTTTCCTTGGATATAATTTTCGAAAGAATTATTATGAAATGCAGTTTCTTGCCCATGCAATTGGACAAAAGAAAAAGATGCGAAAAGCAATGAAAGTATAAAAATATTGATATTGTTGTTCTTCATAGTTAGCTATTTTCCCATTGGAAATATGCGAAATTGATTGAAGTGATTTAGTACATGTTTTTAAACCATTTCACTAATTGAATTCAAATATATTATAATTTAACTTCAACTATAAGTGTAAAAGTATGAAAGAGATACGTATCAATATAATTATTGATATTTTTATTGTGTTAAAGTGGTCAAAACTACTTTGTCAGAAAAAGTTTCTTGGATGTAGTGAGCTCCAGTTAAACCGAAAGCTGACTCCAATTTTAGCTCCAATAAAATATGGATAATAGTCTGGTTGAGAATTGAAATTGAATTTATTATTGTATTTCTGCAGAGGAAGTTTGGCTTGTATTCCTGCATTGAGGAAGAAGTTGTTTCCGATCAAAGGGAGTTCTATCCCAATGAAACTCAAAGCTGAAAACGCGTCTTTTCTACTGATCCCAAAAAGATTTGATCTAGGTGCATCACTAAATGAATAATATCGAAGACCTGGTTCGATCATTAGGACGGCAAATTTAGAAATAGGAATTTTATAGATATATGAAACTCCCCATTCATAAAGCTCAAGGCGATAAGAATCTATTACCCGCAAACCGGAAACTTGAAATCTTCCACTAAAATCAAATCCAGTTTGAATTATACCGAATTGGAGTTTTATCCCGTGTTTAGAATTGAAATAATTTGTATAACTAAAACCTATATTTTGTGCAGTAATATGTGACTTGTTCTCAATTTCTATTGCATCGGTTGGACTGCCAAAAAAATTAGATATAGGATATGTACCCATTGGCGTAAGATCATTTGCAGGTCCATAAGCAAAACTTACTTCGAGAGCATTATTCAGGTTTTCTTGGCAAAAAGAGGCATTACTCAAAGAGACCATTATTATGAAAATAAAGATGTTAGTGGTTTTCATTTATTTTTAACGTAAAAGTATTTGTAAAATTATTAAATGTCACCAGGTGCAGATTTCATTCCTTAAGATATATCTCAATAACTAAAATCCTTAGTGCCCTTTGCGTAATCCTTTGCTCCTTGCGGTTAAAAAAAACAAGGAACTCCGTGCATCTCAGTGTAACTCCCTAAAACTGATAATTCACTCCAATCTTAATCCCAATGAAATAAGGTAAATATTGAATACCCGAACCACGGTCTCGATTATATTGTTTGAGCGGATATTTAACTTGCAAGCCACCATTAATAAAAAAATGATTACCAAACATTGGGATTTCAGCCCCTACATAACCTGAAGCTGAATAAGAATTCCTATTTCCATAATTAATGGTACCTGATCTGGGGCTTCCATCTGTATTAAAGTGAAAACCTGAATTCACGAGAATTTTTAATGATTCAGAAATTGGAATTCTGTGCATTAATACAATTCCAAAGTCTAAATAAGTCACTCTATAAGAATCAGATATAGGTGTATTGGAAGTTTCTAATCTGCCTTTATAGTCATAACCAAATTCAAGCTGACCAGCTGTGACCTTAAAACCACTTCTCTTTGTAAGATAGCCACCTAGACTCAAAGCAAAACTTCTTACTCTTGCAGGCGATCTTTGCTCCATAATTATATCTTCGGGAGAACTAAAAGAGGATATCGTATGCAATGGAGCGAGGTCGCTGGAGAATCCTACATTAGTACTGATTTCAATAACATTTCTAAAGACCTTTTGACTTGAACCAAATTGAGCAATGCATAAAATTGTTAATATAAATATGGTTTTTGTGATTTTCATCTATTTTAAACGATTGAGACTAAATTTAATTATTCTTTAAATATATCTCACTGTAATCTTTCCAAATTGGCATTTTTATAAACAATTGATCCCCTTCTTTTTTTAATTTGACAATTTTTGCATGACCTAATTGAAGTTTATTGTTCTTCTCATTTATTGTAATATTAATATCAAAACATTTATCACCTTCAAATTCGATTTCCATAGCTTCGAAACCAATATAATTAGGTACAAAAACTTTCTTGCCTTGTTTTTTAAGCATTATTATTTGTCCAATTCCATCTATTTGGGATAAAGTACCTTGAGAATGATCATTTTTATTGTAAATTGTTACTCCTATCAGAGGCTCACCTGATGTGTGTCTAAATTTAAAATTGACTTCTTGTGAATCTTGTTTTGTACAAGGTATTTCTTCAAATGTATAGCCAACATTTGGATTGGTTGAATTTTCAAAAAGAAGAAAAAGATTATTTCCAAAAATCACATAACCACCATGCCCTTTAGTAACGGGAGCATCATCTGACCAACCCTTATATTGAAATCTACCATTTTCTGTCAATGTCAAATCACGCCCTGCTTGATAGAATCCTCCAGATTTACTAGGCGGCGGTGCTGTAGAATATGTACCAGGAGGAATCTTAAAAGAACATCCCGTGATCACCAGAATTGCAATAAGAAGATTTAAATATTTGAACATCCAATCGTTTTTCCAAGCCTTATCATTCCTTAAAATAATAATAAGCCTATTTAAAAAATCATTTATAATTCTTAGTGCCCTTTACGTAAATCTTTATGCTCCTTGCGGTTAAATAAAATCGCAATCAAGTTGAACATCAAATATCTGAATGCTACAACAAACTCTTAAACCTTGGTCTTTTTGGAGTAATGTCACCAAATTTTTCCTTTTTCATGGCTTCATAAGCACTAAAGTTACCTTCAAAGAATACTATTTCACCTTCATCTTCGTAAGCTAGAATATGCGTAGCCAATCTATCGATAAACCATCTATCATGACTGATCACTAATACGCAACCTGCAAAGTTCTCGATAGCTTCTTCCAAAGATCTAAGTGTATTCACATCAATATCATTGGTAGGCTCATCCAGTAGAATGACATTTCCACCTTCCTTTAAAGTCATGGCTAGATGCAATCTATTCCTTTCTCCACCAGATAATACTCCAACCTTTTTTTGTTGATCACCACCTGCAAAATTGAACTTACTAATATACGCTCTTACGTTTACTTCTTTATTTCCAACATTGATAAAATCCAGACCACCTCCGACTACTTCAAATAATGTCTTGTCAGGCAGAAGGTCTTTATGGCTTTGGTCAACATATGATAATTTTACAGTATCCCCAATATCAACCTTCCCACTATCAGGAGACTCTTCTCCCATGATCATACGAAAGAGAGTAGATTTACCTACACCGTTGGGACCTATAATACCGACGATTGCATTTTTAGGTATTTGTAAATCCAGGTTATCAATCAATAGACGATTATCATACCCTTTTGAAACACTCTCAAGATTGATCACCTTATCACCAAGTCTTGGGCCTGGAGGGATGACTAGTTCTAATTTCGACTCTTTTTCTTTTGCTTCTTGATTACTTAAAGCGTCATAAGCATTAAGTCTAGCCTTACCTTTAGTTTGCTTAGCTTTCTGAGCACTTCTTACCCATTCTAATTCCCTTTTAAGTGCCTTTTGTCTTTTTGATTCCTGCTTTTCTTCATTAGCTAATCGGTTTGTTTTTTGTTCTAACCAAGAGCTATAATTTCCTTCCCAAGGAATGCCTTCGCCTCGATCAAGTTCGAGAATCCATCCAGCCACATTGTCTAAGAAGTATCTATCGTGAGTTACTGCAATTACAGTCCCAGGAAATGACTTCAAATATTGCTCCAACCAATGAACACTTTCAGCATCTAAGTGGTTAGTCGGTTCATCCAGAAGTAAGATGTCTGGCTTACTCAGTAGCAATCTACAAAGGGCAACCCTCCTTCTTTCACCACCAGATAAGACAGATACTTTGGCATCATCTGGAGGTAGCCTCAATGAGTCCATTGCCAATTCTAAGGTATGGTCAAGATCCCAAGCATTGAGTAGATCCATCTTCTCTAATAATTCGCCTTGCTGTTCAATTATCTTCATCATCTCATCATCACCCATCGGTTCTGCAAGCTTTAATGAAATAGCTTCATATGCATCGACTACATCTGCGATGTGTTTAGCTCCTTGTCGAACCACTTCTTTGACTGTCATGGATTCATCCAATTCAGGTTCCTGAGCGAGATACCCGATTTTGTATTCTTTGTCAAAAGTGACTTTTCCTTGATAATTTGTATCTAAGCCAGCAATTATTTTCAACAAGCTAGATTTTCCTGAACCATTGAGACCCAAAACACCAATCTTAGCTCCATAGTAAAATGACAACCAGATATTTTTTAAGACTTGTTTACTTGGCGGATAGGTCTTAGTTACCCCTTCCATTGAAAAAATTATCTTCTTATCACTCATCTATATTTGTTTTAATATTATGTGTTGTAGAAATCGTAGTGCCATCACTGAGACAGTACCAACTTAAATTGAAAGCCGAAAATAGAATTTCTTTGTCTGAATCTTAGATTTTTTCTATTTTAAATATAATGTATCTGATTACGCTAAAGAGTGCCTTAAGTCATAGACATTCTTGAGTTTAGCTTAATGGCAGGCATTATTTTCTAATGAATGAAGATTTTATTTCGGAATTTTATTTTGTTAAGGTCAAAAGTGATGTTAGGTTTTGTTTTTTAATTCTGTATTTCTTTACAATAGGGGAGATTATTTTGAATAAATTGAATATGCTTTCTAGATTAATTGAGGGTGCTTGGTATTGAAGAATATTCTTTATACTTTTACATGACGTTCAACTGCCAATATTAAATGAAGAAAAAGCCAATCATACTTATTTATCTTTTATCTATTACTATGTTGTTCATGACTTCATGCGAAGAAGTATTTGAACTTGATGATAGTGATTTTACAAGTAGGTTGGTAATTAATGAGATGTTTAACGATCAGTCTCCATGGTCAATAGAAATTTCAGATTCCTATTTTAAGATAGGTGGATCTGCAGACCTTATCACTAATGCAAAAGTTGAAATTTATGATCAGAATGGTATTTATATATATGAGTTATTCCATGAGGGTCTAGGAATATATAGTCAGGAAGATTTTGGACCATCTCCAAAAAGAGAATATAGTGTGAAAGTTTCTGCTCCAGGATACCAAGCAGTTACAGCAACTAGTTTTGTTCCTGAAAAATCTAAATTGTCAATCAATAGTTTTTCTATTATACCAAATGAAAAAACTGAAGATGTAGAAGTTGATTTTGTAATAGAAGATAAATCTAAACTAGATTCATACTACATTTGGGATATTGTCAGTATTGATGGAGATATTGAAGGTGGAGAGTATGAAAATCCAAAACAATTGTCGGAAACTTGGATTGATGATTTGACAAATAATTCTAATGATCTTATAACAGACCAAAGAGAGATTTTAGAAAATAACTCTTTTGGTGATGGTACTTATTCTGGTACTTATAGCTCACTTGATGGGAATAGAAGAATAAGTAATGTTGTAGGGAATAATGATGTTGGGCTTTTTAATTATGCGCACGAAATCGTACCAGTTAATAAATTAGATCCAAAAAATAGTCAGACTGAGGTTTTTAATCATGGCGATGTTTTTGATGAGAACACAGCTGAGGGGGGAGAAGCTGAAAAGGTTCTCTTTAAATACGAACTTAGAGTAATGACCATAAGCAAAGAATTATTCGATTATTATATAAGTCTTGAAGAACACTACAGGAATCAAAGCAATAACAGTAATCAGCCTAAAATACCCATTTATACTAATGTTTCTGGTGGTCAAGGAATTTTTGCTGGCTTCAGTGAATCAGTTCTGCCATTTTAAAAAATATTTAATTGTACGTTATTCAAATTGATTTCGGCACTCCAAGTTTCGATGAATTAGTCTATTTAAGAGATCTCCTTCTCAGAAAACCTATTGGTCTAGAATTCGCCTCCGAAGAACTCTCTGTTGAATATACTTCCACTCATTTTGCTGCATATTCCAATGACAATGAATTATTAGGTACGCTCGTCATGAAACCTCTAGACAAAGGCCAAATTAAGATGAGGCAGGTAGCTGTTTTTCCAGAATCAACAGAAGAAAGGAGAGGGACAATTAATGGTCGCAGCCTCTGAAGACTTCTCAAAGGATAATCAATTCAAGGAGGTTGTATTGAGTGCTCGCATGCCTGCTGTCCCATTTTATGAGAAGTTAGGGTATAAGGTGGTGAGTGATTTATATCAGGAGGTAGGGATGATCATTATAGGATGAGGAAGGTTTTGAAGTGAAATGTAAAAAGTTATAGAGTTATTGGGGCTCTTTTACCATTGTGAACCTTGTACAACCATTGTGAACTTTGCTGTAAAAAAAATGCTACGCTTACATATTAATACTTCACAAACCGATCCGTCAACCTCAATTGATCCCCAGAAATAGATATGTAGTAAAGCCCTTCTGGAACATCCCGTAAATCAAAATGAATATCTCCTTTCCCAGCACCTAAGTCCATCCGTTTTGATTTCATCAATTGTCCTTCAGAAGTATAAATAGACGCTTCAAGATTTTGAGCTTGGGTCAAAGTGATTGATATATTTAGATCAGTTTGAGTTGGATTAGGAAAAAGCTTATAATCATTCACAATAAGTTCTGGATCCTCTATTCCAGAAATTACAACTGGATCGCCAATTTTCTCATCCAAATACACACGATATTCACCAGCTTTCAATATAATATTCATCAATTGATTTTCGACATTGAGGCTGTCTCCTGTGATGTAGTCATACCACCATCCTGTGTGTTGGAATCCTGGTGCAATACTTCTTGATCCAATCTCAAAATTACCAATCACGATAGCATTAAGGTCACTTGATGATAGGCGAATATATTTTTTGCCATCCGCAAGACTGTGTGAATAATTGGTAGTGTTAGTGATATCAAATTCAGTTTTGAGCTTCATTAAGGCAGAAGTGACATCGTATAGTTGTTTTCTTTGCAGGTCTTCTTTATAATCCCATCGAATTGGTTTTGGGTCGAGGCGACAATTGCTATTTATAGTTCCGTTTGTGCATCGATTTATTGAAAAATCATATCCGAGTTCACCAAATTGCCAAAGCATTTTTGGGCCAGGTATCATATAAAAGAATGCGCTTGCAAGCTCCATTCTTTCTAGCGCAGTGTTTAAATCTTTAACATCGTAAGTCGAACTTGAATTGCCAAAATTTAGATTTTTATACATTAATCTTTCTTCATCATGGCTTTCCATATATCCTATTGCATGCGGATTATTCCATCCTTTCCTTTTGTAATCTATCCACTCAAAATTTGACATTTCATTAGAAGTAAAGCCTAAAGTTCCTTCATTGAAATTGTGATTGTGATTGCTCCAAAGCATCATGCCATAAGATTCTAAAACCTTTTCTTCACTATTCGTAGCAAAGTGTTCGAGAATGATATATGAATCAGGGTCGGCGGCCCAAATATTGTCTGCATAGTCTTTGAGTATATTTATTCTGGATTGGTCGTAAGCTGCAAATACGCCATCATTAGTACTACTTTTTTGTGTAAATCCTTTAGAAAGATCAAATCTAAAACCGTCAATATGGTATTCTTCGACCCAGTATTTAGTCACCCTATTCACAAATAATTTAGTGTATTCACTTTCGTGGTTAAAGTCATATCCAACATTAAATGGATGTTTTGCTTCTGGATTCAAAAAAGGACTATCTGGTGATGGTCTGAAATTAGGAGCATCCCAATACATTTGTGCTAATGGACTCTGGCTGAAAGCATGATTATATACTACATCTAATATCACAGCAATCCCTCTTCTATGACATTCATCAATCAATGTTTTGAATGATGTAGGAGTACCATAATACTTATCAAGTGCCATATGAAAAGATGGATTGTAACCCCAACTTTGATTCCCTTCAAATTCATTAACTGGCATCAGTTCTAGCGCATTGATTCCAAGTCTATCTAGATAATCTAATGTATCCAAAAGCGTCTGATAGTTCTTTTCATCTGTAAAGTCACGCATCAATAATTCATAAATTACAAGGTCCTCTTTTGCAGGAGGAACAAAATCATTTTGCCATTCGTAACCTTCTGCTCCAGTTCTTAGCAATGAGACATAACCATCAGCCTTATCGATCGGGTAGGGATGCATATCTGGAAAAGTGGAATCGCTTATAAATGAATCATTATTTTTATCCAAAACCAATTCACTGAAAGGGTCAGCAATATAAATTAGACCATCTACCAAATATTGGAAAGCATAATTCTCACTCTCTTCTAAACTGTCAAGATCAATCCAGAAAAACTGACCATCTGAAGTTTGCTTCATGAAGTAATCAGTGCTGATAGACCAATCATTAAAGTCACCTACTACATATGCACTTGATTTTGAAGGAGCTAATAATACTAATCTGGAGCTAGTTGGACTCAAATGGTTGATGCCAGGTTTTGATCCAATAGGTAGATCTTCAATTACCAATTCAGGATTGACAGTTAAATTGAATGAAGACTCTAGTGTTTCTTGTTCGAAAGTAGCCTGTATGGTAATGTGGTGATCTCCTAATTGAGTCACGTTATATACATATTCAAGGTATGCTGTAGTTTCTTCATGGATGACTTCCCCATTATCTTGGATGACGATATCTGCAGTCTCAGAAGTAGCAAATTTTATTAAGACATCTTCATTCAGGTCTATTATAATATTGGATTGAGTAGGGCTTATTAGTTGACTTGAAAATCCATCAGTAGAGTTGAAGTCAAGAAATATGTCTTGTAATTGAGCCGTTTTTCCTTCTTTTGAACCAGTTACATTTCTGAAGACAAAAGCCAGTTTTTCGATATCTACATTTTCTGGTACACTATAATAATCATTTATAATATAACTTATTTCATGAAGGTCATTTCCAATATTTGTCATCTTGACTTTTGGGTCGTCCGTTCCCCAATTCCCAACTACAAATTTCCAATCCGAACCTGAGCTTGACGAATTGGTGATTAGACCAGTATGCATATATACTTGGTTTTCTCCTACTAATCCACCATTGCCTTTAGAGGCATCATAAGTAATGGTTACTGTCTCATCTCGTTGAGGGAAAGGAGGGTCTATTGAGACAATTTGCGCGATTAAAGAAGGAGCAATAATTGCCGAAAAGATAAAACAAATCATGTATTTCATATTGGAAAATTTACTTTCAGTACGAAAGATACATATAAAGTGTCATATTAACACTAAGTTGTTTTCAAATTGTGCAAAACGAAACTCATGAAGACAATTGTTCCAAGTTTAGACAAACTCTTCATCGTCTTCCCACCTGTTCTTAAGAGTCTCAATTTCTTTCAATTCCAATTCATCAAGTTCTGGTGAATTTTTAGACTTTGACCTACCTTCTTGACGGTAGATTTTTACAATTTCTCTTTCAATTTCTTCGTCACTCAAGTCATCATCTTCACTGATAAATGGAATACCAAATGAGGCAAAATAAATAATAGCATAGACAAGTGATAGAATGAGAATGGGTAATTTGATCCAATAAGCTACAAAGGAGTAGAAATTCAAACTTATAACAAATAATAAAATAGAAACAGCCGCAAATATGACTCCGACAATATGAACATTTTTTTTCTTTGCCTTTTTCTCTTTAAGACTATCGACTGCCTTTTCTTTTAATTCTTCGTACATACTCTTGAGTAATTAATCAATAATTGATATTATTTATTGCGTTCGTTTTTTAATCTGGACAACATCTTATTTTGGTGGTTGATATCCTATCGTTTCTGCAGTGGTTCCTAATGGAAATGAACTACTAATTATAGTGAAATCATAATTCAATACGTCTTGAAATTCAACATTAGAAACTAAATTGTTAGTTCCTTCTGGTAGCATTTCATCACTTAGACAATCGCTCAAGACTGCAATAGATCTCGGATTTACAGATGCTGGAAGTTCACTCTTGACCACAACTGATCGTATCATTTCAGCTTTGCTGACTCTACTGCTGTCTTCATGGGTATAAATGTCAAGACTTATTTCATTATTATAAAATGTAGCATTTTCCACTATAGCAAAAGAAGATTCTTTTACATTGATAGCAACTTTACAATCAACAAAGAGGTTGTTTATTACAAATAAAGAATCACTACTTCCAAAGGATTCACTACCTAATTCCAATGCTCTATCATTGACGTTAATAAACACATTGTCTTTGATTAAAGTATTAAAACAATGATTCTGGTCAACTCCATCATCATTCATATCTTGAAAATGATTGCCAAGGATAATTCCATTTTTGCAATGTAAAAATTCAATGGCATCAGGTACTTTTTTGAATACACAATTTCTGACTATAGGGGATTGTACATTGTGTAATAGAAGTCCTTCACCCTGATTATTCCATTCTACTAGACAGTCTTCAATTAGAATCTTGCCATACCAGAACCTTGCTACAGCATCATTCCATTTTAATTTTTGTGAATTGCTGAATGTTACATATTGGAAATGATTGTCTGTAAGATAAGAAGTGATCAATCCATCGATAACTTTAGTATGCTTTAGCCTGAATATTTTACATCCACTTTTTGTTTGAATAATTCGATGGTCTTCTATCGGATCTTCTGCGATAAGTCTAATCGGTTCGTCTTCGGTACCTTCAATATATAGATTCCCATGCGCTACAAAAAGGGCTCCAGGAGCAAAGGTGACTTCAGAACCAGGTCTTATATGCAACTCCATACCTTTTCTAATTTCGAAAGTATCTTGAATGCGCACTTTACCTTCAAGGATAATCATATCGTCTTCATCGGGCACTTTGTCATTCGAGCATGCACTAAATCCAATTCCTAAAAACAAAAGAAGTAAGAATACGAAGTCATTTTTATACATGTTGAATTATTTTATGCATGAATATAACATTTTTGCAGAAATCTATCTATGCAAATTAGACTATAAGGTAGACTATGCGAATGTGAAAGACTCTTTTCTTTTGCTATTTAAATTTGACCTATTGATCTTATATAACATAAGAAATATTCTATTCTAGCGACTGATGTTCTATTTCATCTAACTCATGGTAAGTTATTGCCTGTGGACTTGTTATTATAAAATTTAAAAAACCAGCAATAATTAATGCAATTCCCGCAATAACCATCGCAAAAATTGTCTCCTCACCTAGTAAATGATATAAGAAATTTACCCCTCCTAATGCGGCGACAATTTGAGGTAAAACAATAAACATATTAAAGAGGCCCATGAATAACCCCATTTTTTTGGCATCAATCGAACCTGCTAACATCGCATAAGGCATAGATAAAATGCTTGCCCAAGAAATACCGATCAATGCAAATGAGACTTTTAACCAACTAGGGTCAGGTATAAAATACATTGAGATGAATCCTATTCCTCCTAAAATCAATGAAGCCATATGGACGTACTTTCTGTTAATCCTTCTCCTAGAAGTATAGAAGGTAAGCAACAACGCAAATGCCATAGATGAGAGACCGTAATTCCCCATAGCAGAACCTACTAAATTCGATGCTTTTTGATAAGATGTTTTCGCAGTATCAAAAGCTTCGACCATTGCAGGATTATTCATGTCAAAATTAGCTTCAATTGGGTTTGGAGAATGATAAATGTGCTCAGTTAAAGCAGGATTGGCTAAACTCCACATGCTAAAAAACGCGAACCAGCTAAAAAATTGAATAGCACCTAACTTGACCATAGTTGGGGGCATCTTCATAAAGTTTTCAGCAATGTCACTAATGAAGTTGCTCTTTTGTTTCTTTTGTCTTTCGAATTCCTCCATATCTTCTGGAGGATATTCTGTAGTAGTAAATACCGTAAATAAAACTGAAAATAAAAACACCGCAGCACCCACTGCAAATGCTACTTTGACAGACATAGGTACTATACCTGCTGCCGCCGAATCACTAAACCCTAATGTGGATACGAAGGAAGGTAAATTACTTGCTACCCATGTGCCAATACCGATGATTAAAGTCTGAACCACAAATCCATAAGATCTTTGAGATGCTGGAAGCTTATCCGCTACCAAAGCACGAAAAGGCTCCATAGAAATGTTGATCGAAGCATCTAGAATCCATAAAAATCCCACTGCCATCCATAATACAGGAGAATGAGGTACAAATAACAATGCAATAGTACTTAACACTGCCCCGATAAGGAAATATGGTCTTCGCCTTCCCCATCTTGGATTCCATGTCCGATCACTAAAATAGCCAATTATAGGCTGAACTAGAAGACCTGTAAGTGGAGCTGCAATCCATAACAAAGGTAAATCATCCTTGCCTGCACCTAAAGTGGTAAATATATTTGACATAAAACCTCCTTGCAAGGCAAATCCAAATTGAATTCCTAAAAATCCAAAACTCATGTTCCAAATATCCCAAAATGGCAATTTAGGCTTTTTCATATTTCTTGTTTTTTTTAAGATTGAAGAGATTGAAAAGATTGGAGAAAATTGGAAAGATTGTTTTAGTCTCTGAAATCTTTTCAACTTTCAACTTTCAACTTTCAACTTTTCACTTTTCACTTTTTCAATCCCAGTATCTCGTATTCTTTTAACCGCAAAGAGCTCAAAGATTTGCGCAAAGTTCGCTAAGCAAATGTCAACGATCCTTTCACCTTAAACCTAACTTCAGGTATCATCCATAATATCTCCAAAAGATGCAAAGCATCAAATATCTCCACCATATCTCCAAAAGATGCGATAGCATCAAATAACTCCACCATATCTCTAAAAGATGCGATAGCATCAAATATCTCCACCATATCTCCAAAAGATGCGATAGCATCAAATATCTCAACTTTATCTCCAAAAGATGCGATAGCATCAAATATCTCAACTTTATCCTCTCAAATCATCAATCTCTCCAATCTCTCCAATCATCAATCTCTCCAATCTTTCCAATCATCAATCTTTCCAATCTCTCCAATCTCTACCTATTACTAGCTACCCAATATTCCCAAGGATCAAAACTCTTAATAGTTCCAGGTCCCATCTCGACTTTTCGTCCATCAAAAAGATTAGTGAGGCCGAGTACTGCTTTTGACAATCGGATTTGTTGTTTTTTATTGCTCAAATTGACCATGACAGCGACTTTGTCTCCATCTTTTTCCTTCATGAAAGCATAGATATGTTCAGAGTCGCCGATCTTTATAATAGGAGAGCTATAAGATCCATTTCCTAGCGCTTTGTTTCTCTCTTTAAGATTAAGCAAGGTCTTGAATAATTTGTTCTTTTCGAATTTTTTAAATCCAATATCATCCTTTTCGAAGAACTCTAATCGTCTAACTAATGGTTCTTCTTGACCTCCATAAACCAATGGTATCCCATCGAAAGTAGCTGCAAGAACAGCAAAAGCATCTGCGCCATCTCCCATTCTTTCTGAGACAGTGCCTGACCAAGAATTCTCATCATGATTTGTAATGAAATTCATGTAGATTCCTTGAGTAATTGCTCCTCTTTTAATAGATAAAAGAGAGTCAATCGAATTTGCATTTTTGTGTCCTTTAGCAATGTCATTTAACAAGTGGTGCATGCCCCACCCATATATTGCATGGAAGTAGCCGTTATTCAGATGATCGCTTGTTTCTGATTCGGCAAGCATAAAAATAGAATCATTTGCAGCATACAATTGGTCAGTAGCATCTTGCCAGAAGTCATTTGGTACATTGTGGGCAACGTCCATTCTATAACCATCAATCTTTTGATCATTGACCCAAAACAACATGTCAGAGATCATTTCTTTTCTCATGTCATTATTATCATAATTCAAATCTGCTACATCAGTCCAACCCCAAGATTCTCCAGTGCCTGGATCTACAGGATCAATGATGTTTCCATCCTTATCTTTTGTGTAAAATTCAGGATTTGACTTTATCCAAACATGATCCCATCCTGTATGATTCGGAACCCAATCCAAAATCACTTTCATCCCTAGAGTATGAGCTTGGTTAACTACATTTTCAAAATCTGCAATAGTTCCAAATTCGGGGTTGATTGCCTTGAAATCTGTCACCGCATAATAGCTACCTAACGATCCTTTTTTCTTTGTCTCGCTTATTGGGAAAATAGGCATAAACCATAGGATTTCTACTCCCATGTTTCTTAACCTAGGTAAATGTTTTGCAAATGCATTGAATGTTCCTTCAGGGGTATACTGTCTGACATTCACTTCGTAGATAGTTGCATTGTTAGCCCATCCAGGTAAAGCTCTGGCATTTTCTATTTCCGACTTAGGTGAATTTTCGGCTTTTGAAGAAGTATTGTTAGAATCACTTTTACACCCTGTTCCCAAGATGATTAAAAATGCGAATAAGGTATAAATTGATTTCATTACTTTGTTTTGAATTCTAGTTTAATGTATGAATAGTTTGGGACTCTTTGGCCGAAATCTGTTTTCCGTTAAGAATAAGATCACAATCAGGACCTTCAAGATTGAATATTCTTGTTTGGTCTTGATCAATAATTACTTCAAAAAGATTTTTTCTGAATTTAATTTTAAAAGTTAATTTCTTCCAATTTTTGGGTATGGAAGTAGTGAAAGAAAGTCTATTATCGATAACGCGTTGTCCTCCAAAGCCTTTTACAATAGCCAACCAAGTACCTGCCATACTGGTAATATGACAACCATCTTCAGTATCATCGTTGTAATCATCTAAGTCTAATCTTGACGTTCGCAAATACATTTCATATGCTTTGTCACGCATTCCTAATTTACTAGCCAAAATGCCATGTACACATGGACTCAAGGACGATTCATGGACAGTAATGGGCTCGTAGAATTCAAAATTTCTTCTATGCGTATCGTATTCAAAATCTTCTTCAAAAAAATACAAACCTTGAAGTACATCTGCTTGCTTAATAAAACATGACCTCAAAATCCTATCCCAAGACCACTTTTGATTGATTGGTCTATGTTTTTTATCTAAATCTGACACTTGAATAATTTCTTTATCCAGGAAATTATCTTGTTGCAAATAGATGCCAAGGTCACTATCTTCAGGATAGTACATTTTGTCAACTATCTCCTGCCATCTTATCAATTCTCCCTCTGCAAATTGCATTTTCTCTACGAGTTCTGAATAGCGAGAAGCATTATTTTCTTTCACGTTGGCCAATGAAGCTTTTGTATAAGACAGACACCAACTAGCAATATAATTTGTATACCAATTGTTATTCACATTGTTTTCATATTCATTGGGTCCTGTGACCCCAAGCATTACGTACTTCTTCTTCTTTGTGGACCAGTTTACACGTTGAGCCCAGAAGCGAGATATAGCCACTAGTACTTCGATTCCATATTCCTCCAGATAAGAGTCGTCTCCAGTATATCTGATGTAGTCAAAAATAGCATAGGCGATGGCACCATTTCTATGAATCTCTTCAAATGTAATCTCCCATTCATTGTGGCATTCTTCGCCCGTCATTGTTACCATAGGGTAGAGTGCCGCTCCACAAGTGAACCCTAATTTCTCAGCATTTTCGATTGCCTTGTCTAATTGTTTGTATCTATAAATAAGTAGATTTTTTCCTACTTCTTCATTGGCAGTACTTAGGTAAAATGGCAAGCAGTATGCTTCTGTATCCCAATAGGTACTTCCTCCGTATTTTTCGCCAGTGAAGCCCTTTGGACCAATATTTAATCTGTCATCCTGCCCCGTATAGGTTTGATATAATTGAAATATATTGAACCTGATTCCTTGCTGAGCTGAAATGTCACCTTTGATTTGAATGTCGCATGTATCCCAAATTTTACTCCAGGCATATGCATGTTGTTCTAGGTGTTTTGCAAAAGACATTTTGGAAGCATCTTGAGCTATTTGATTTGCTGAGGCTTTAATATCATGTCTCGAATAATGAATTGAAGAAGTAATGCCCACATATTTCTCAAGCCGAAATTCATCTCTTTCTGCTAAATAAAATTCAATGCGTTCGATTGATTTCTTTTCTAGCGTTTCAAATGTGGCATTTCCTTCAATTTGCGACCCATCATGGAAGTAATTGTTGACCATCGATGCTCCGACAATGTAACCTGTTTTTTTTGTTTTGGCTGAAACATAACACTCATTTTCGGATGCTAATTGTTCTCTTCCATCCCAAAATGTTTCATCATAATTACTATCCTCATTTACAACATCAAAATCTAAGTAGGACGATACATGAATGACTCCGGAATAATTTAGGCTCCTAATAGAATATGATAGAGCACCTAATTCATCATTGGCCATCGAGGTTATTCTTGTGCTTTCTATTATCAAGCGTACATCATTTGACATTGTGACATCCATTTTTCTATGTAGAATGCCCTTTTTCATGTCTAGCTCTCTATGAAAAGAGTGGATTTCTTTTGCCTTTGCTAAATCTAAAACCTCTCCTTTTACTTCAACTATTATCCCTATCCAATTCACAGAATTTAAAACTTTAGCGAAGTATTCTGGATATCCATTTTTCCACCATCCTACTCTAGTCTTATCAGGATAATATACACCTGCGATATAACTGCCTTGCAAAGTTTTTCCAGTAAAAGTCTCTTCGTAATTAGCTCTTTGACCCATTTTACCATTGCCCAAAGACATTAGACTTTCAGTTATCTGATTGTACTCAGGATTAAACCTGTCTTCAATAATCTTCCATTCATGTTGTACAATATAATCTTTCAAAATGCAATATTTGGTGTTAATAATAGCAATTGACAGTTTTTGGAATTAACAATGAATTCGTGAAATTTGGTTTTCTAATGAAGAAACGGTTACATCTTTAAGTGATGGAATTACAAAATTTGCTTCATTTAAAATGTCCTTGTCACCTACACCTATGGAGATGAATCCACCTGCATTTGCTGCTTTGATCCCATTTATACTATCCTCAAAAACGATACATTCCTCTGGCTTCAAATTTAAAGCCTCAGCTCCAAGGAGGAATACCTGCGGATGAGGTTTTGATTCTGTTGTTTTATTGCCATCAATGATCGCATCGAAGTAATCGATTAGACCTGTAGCTTTTAAGATTCGGATAGAATTTTTTGAAGCGCTGCCCAAGCTGAGCATTAAGCCTAAAGACTTTATTTCTTTAATCAAAGTTTCAGAACCGGGAAGCAACTCTGATTTATTCATATTGCTGATTGAATCCACATACCATGTGTTTTTAATAGCAGCCATTTTTACTTTTTCTTTTTCCGGGATATTTACGCCGCCTAAATTCAAAATATATTTCAAAGATTCAGTTCTTGAGACGCCTTTGAGGTTTTCATTCTGAGCTTCGGTAATGTCAAATCCAAGAGTGTTGGCAAGTTTGCGCCAAGCATTATAATGATACATAGCTGTGTCAACTATCACTCCGTCAAGATCAAAAATATAGCCTTTTATCATCGATTTTACAACTTTTGCTTATTCATTAAATACTTGTGTATGCAAGTATAATAAATACTTAGTGTAATAAAGACACCTTACTGAAATCTATTAAGAAAAAGATGTTAACATTTGTCTGTGAGGGAAGTGACTTAAAATATGATTTTTGATTGAAGTGATCATTTTGTGAGCTTTGATCTGGGCAAGATGGTGCAATATTTCATCAATAAATCTTGTAGCCAGATCACCAGCATGGTTTTCCAGATATAGTTTTATTGCTTTGTGATAAATCCTTTCTAAGTCAATATAATTTGTCTTGTATAGAGCATAGTCATATTTCATGATATGCCTTAAATCACACTCTTCTTCGAGCAATGTGATAAGTGCTTCGGTCATTCCTTCATTCTCATAAAAGCGACTCCTGAAACTAGAATTAGGCTCTTGAGACTCAATGTTATTTAGAATCAATTGTTTTAGTGGAGCCCAAGTTTTTTCAGTAGCATTCTCTTTAAGTAATCTGTAATATCTCGCATCGTCATTACTGACATATAACTCGGCACATAGCTGTTGGAATTTTTTAATGTTTCCTAATGTACGATATGTTGAAACCATCGCATATTCTAACTTCCGATTTTTTGGTTGTGTTTTTTGATATTGTTCCATAAAATCAATTGCCTTATCTCCACGATCCATTTTTATGAGATATTCGATTGCCGAAATTATGGTGTCATCTGTAGATTGAATTTTGTCGTGAAAACCATTTTGTATGAGTAAGGCAGTGTATACAGTATAGTTGATTTGTTTGACTTTGCCGTGTGATGTATTGAAAATTACTGAGTTTAATTTATCGATAACATATTGACGATTATGTTTTTCTGCTATATGATAAATATTAATCAAGAAATCCAGGAGGTTGTAATATGATTTTTGGAACAAATTAATAACTAATTCATCTAATTTGGTTAATAGTATAGGTGCCAATTGATTCTCGTATAAAACATCAATATGGGAATGAAATTTAACTAATAGATTCACTACCTTTTCAGACCTCTTACCATAATTAGAATATAAGTAATGTAATTTTGGAAGACAAGATTCAACTATCAAAAAAGCTTCTTCCAATTGATTAAGTGATAAGGCATCTTCTAATTGTGAATTGAATTCTTCGATAACTTTGAAACCAATTCGAATATCTGTAGTGGTAGATGCATTACTCTCTGTAGATATTGGTTTGATAAGCGAAGAAAGGATGGATTCGTATTTTTGACTGTTGTCTTCTAGGTCAATTTTTCTTGCAAATGATGCTTTCAACAGAATCCCAAACATCTTGTCGGTTTGAGCATAAGTCTTGATGAATTTTATCAAATCGTCTAACTCAATATTATCTAGTATTGTTTTAAGGTTAAACGTTTGTTTTCTTAATGCTGATTCTTTTCTTTTTTTTGCCCTTTCAGATTCTTGTTTTCTTAAATGAAGTAAAGCTGTAGCAATGTGTTCGCAAGATTTTTCAGTATTGAATGTTTCACATTCACACGTGCTTTTTTGTCTTTTAGTATTTGGATTTTGGATTTCAACCTCCAATATTCCATTATCCTTAACCATTATGCTCCAAAGACTTTTTTCTACCTCAACGACCTCTAGTACAGCTCCTTGGTCAAAAAGTAATTCACCTTTGACGTAGTGTTTCTCAAGAATCGTATTTTCTAGAAATGACATTCAATATATTTATTTCAAAAAAAGCAAACTTAAAAATAGTCTATTCAAATCACTTCGAGTGTTTAATTTGGAAAAACAAAAATATATTTAAAATTAGCATGTGTTCTAAAGATGGTTTAAAGCATAGTGATCGAATGGATTAAACTCGAAACAATCAATTATATTTGCCCAAAAATATTTTCTTATGATATCAATTTTGATCCCAGTCTACAACCAAAATGCAGTTCCTTTAGTCAAAGCATTAAAAGATCAATGTGAAGGATTAGATATTCAGTATCAGATTATGGTTTTTGATGACTTGAGTAATGACGAGACCAGAAAACAAAACAGTGAATTGGGGCATGAGTTTGGGGTGAATTATTTAGAATTATCAGAAAATCTTGGGAGGGCTCGAATTCGAAATAGACTGGCACGGATGGCACGCTTCAAACATCTTTTATTTATTGATGGAGATTCAGGAATGGTGAAAGATGATTATGTGAAATGTTATTTAGATCAAATAGATAATGCAGAAATAGTCTATGGTGGAAGAATTTATCAAAAGAAAAAGCCTAATGACTCTAGTCTTGTTCTTCATTGGAAATATGGCAAAACAAGAGAAGCACTCCCACTCAAGAAAAGACTATTAGACCCGTATCTTAATTTTCAGTCCAACAATTTCATGATTTCAGCTTGGCTATTTGGTAAATTAAAGTTTGATGAAGCAGTAGAAGGGTATGGATATGAAGATTTATTGTTTGCAGAAAAGATTCGTAACGTGGATGCTGGAATATTGCATATAGACAATCCTGTGATTCATTTGGGACTAGAGTCTGCCAAAGATTTTATAGAGAAGACTAAGAATGCGATTAAAAATTTAGCTAAACTGAATGCTGCTGATGAATTACAGAATACAAGATTGACGAAGTATTATGAAAAAATGAAGGGTTACGGCTTGAAGAATTTTTTGGTGAAGTATTATCGATCTAATCAGAAAGATATAATTAAGAATTTGACTTCGGGAAGCCCTAGTATATGGAAGTTTAGTTTGATGAAATTGGGGGAATATGATGGGGAGGTTGAGTAATTGTGAATTACGAATTACGAATTACGAATGTAAAATGTAGAATTTTTACTCCGTGTATCTCCGTGAATCCTCTGTTTATTCTCCGTGTAACAAAAAAAAGCCCCTGCTTTTAAAACAGAGGCCATAAGTTTATTCTGAAATCTAATTATTATAGATTTGGAATTCTTAGCATTTGACCTGGATAAATCTTATCAGGATGAGAAAGCATTGGCTTATTCGCTTCGAAGATTACATTGTATTTCATTGGATCTCCATAAACCTCTTTTGAAATTTTTGAAAGTGAGTCTCCTGATTTTACTTCGTGGAACCTGGATTGAACAGGTGCAACAACAGAAATTCTATCATCTACAGTAGCAATACCTTCAACATTTCCTGCTATCAATACAATTTTTTCTTTGTCTTCTACAGATTCAGTTTGTCCGTATACTGTTACTTTGTCATCGTGTAATTCTACATCTAGATTTTCGATACCTACACCTGCACCTTCAATGATTGATTTTAAAAGCATGCCTCTATTTGCATTGTCAGCTGCAACATCTGCTTCATTACTTGCTGCTTTTTTGCCTAATAGTTTTGCTCCAGCATTTTTTAAAAATGAAAATAATCCCATAATTATTCGTTTGTTTATTTGTTAAAAATTAAATTTTACTTTCTTTAATAATAAATTTGATCTACTATTTTAGGAAGACAATATATACAATTTGAAATCGTATAGTAATAGTTCCCGAGGTTATTTTAAATTTATTATTTTGTTTTGGTAGAATATCGAAAAGTACTCATAAAGGGTGTTTTTACTTTTGTCCTTTAAAATTAACCATTGACAACATTTAAAAGTGGTTTTTTAGCTATAAATGCTTCAATATTACTTGCCACTCCAGCCAATAACTTCTTTCTTGCCTCTAATGAAGTCCATGCAATGTGAGGTGTAATGATACAATTCTTTGCTTCTAATAATGGATTACTACTTAAAGGAGGTTCTTTAGTCAAAACATCCAAACAGGCAAAAGATATTTCATTATTGTTAAGAGCTTGTGCCAGATCAGATTCATTAATCAATCCACCACGTGCCGTATTTATTAAAATGGCAGAAGATTTCATTTTTTTAAAAGCCTCAATATTCATAATGCCTTCATTTGAAGTATTTAATGAACTATGGAGTGTTAAAATATCTGACTTTGATAGAAGCTCTTCGAAATCTACGTATTGAACATCATCATTTTGATCGGCTGATGTTTTTCTTCGAGCGGCTATTACTTTCATTCCAAATGCATTGGCAACTTGTGCTACTTTTTTTCCTATTGTACCATAACCATAAATGCCCATCGTCATATCGTTAAGCTCACGGATAGAGTGGTCGTAGAAAGTGACCTGACCTGATTCTTGCCATCTCCCATCCATCACTTCTTCATCATAGTAGGCCACATTTACAATAGCATGTAAGGCCATAGAGAATACATGTTGGGCTACACTATTTGTACTATAATCGCTGACATTGGAGACTGGTATGCCTTTTTTCTTTGCCACTTCTATATCTACATGGTTATATCCTGTGGCGCATACGCAGATGTATTTTAGATTTGGAAGTTGTTCGATTATCGCTTCGTCTATTACTACCTTATTAGTGATAATAATATCTGCATCTTGTGCTCTTTTTATAATTTTTTCAGGAGATGTATTTTTATAATGAACAAAGTCTGCAAACCCATCAAGTGGATCTAATCCGATTCCGTCCATAGTCGATGTATATGTATCTAAGTGTACTATTTTCATTTTTAAAATTTAGATCGTTTGTATTTGCAGAGAAAGTGTTTAGTTAACATCTTTCATACTCAAATTTATTCTGCCTCTTTGAATATCTATGTTGAGGACCTTCACTGTCACTTTTTGCTGTAAATTGATGACATCTGCTGGATTGCTGACGAATTTGTTGGCAATTTGTGATATATGTACCAGACCTCCTTGCTTGATCCCAATATCGATAAAAGCACCAAAATTAGTGATATTTGTTACTATTCCAGGAAGGACCATCCCTTCGCGAACATCTTCTATTGACCTTATCCTGCCATCAAATGAAAAACTGGTAACTGCACCTCTTGGATCCAAACCAGGTTTCTCAAGTTCTTTGATTATATCTCGTAAAGTAGGCAAACCAAATTGATCGGAACAATACTTCTGCAAGTCAATCTGTCTCAGTCTTTCTTGATTATTGACAAGATCCGAAATCGCACACCTCATGTCTTTGGCCATCAGATTTACAATTGGGTATGCTTCAGGGTGTACACCAGTGTTTTCTAGTGGATTTTTTGAGTCTTTTATTCTAAGAAAACCAGCAGCTTGTTCAAATGCTTTTGCGCCAAGCCTGGGCACTTTTTTGAGTTGGTTTTTATTAGAAAAATTTCCGTTTTCGTTTCGATATTCTACAACATTTCCAGCTGTTGTTTCTCCTAATCCAGAGACGTAAGTAAGTAGGTGTTTGCTAGCCGTATTTATGTTTATACCGACGCTATTTACACAACTGATTACAGTTTGATCCAGAGATTCTTTGAGTAATGATTGATTAATATCGTGCTGATATTGTCCGACACCGATCGATTTGGCATCAATTTTCACTAGCTCAGCGAGTGGGTCCATCAAACGTCTGCCTATAGACACGGCTCCTCTGACAGTGATATCCTCTTTCGGGAATTCATCTCTGGCAATTTGAGAAGCAGAATAAATAGAAGCTCCATCTTCATTGACCATAAATATATCCAATCCTAGATTGAGTGATTTGATGAAGGATTCTGTTTCTCTTCCGGCGGTTCCATTCCCAATCGCAATTGCTTTAAGTTTATATTTCTCGACTAAGGTTCCGATAACCTTTGAAGCTTTTTCATATTCAGTCTGAGGCTGATTTGGAAAAATGGTTGCATATTCTTGTAAGTTTCCATTTTGATCAAGAGCCACTGTTTTACATCCTGTCCTGAATCCAGGGTCTATGGCTAATGTAGGAATCTGACCTAGTGGAGCAGAGAGAAGTAGCTGCTTCAAGTTTTTCACAAAAACATCAATGGCTACCACATCTGCTTTTTCTTTATATTCGTTTGTAATCTGGTTTTCTACACTTGGAAGGATCAATCTCTTGTACCCATCCTTTATAGCTTCTGAGAGAATTTTGGCACAAGGTGCATTATGTGAAACATACTTCCGCTCTATACTTTCCACCATTCTTTCATTATCAATACCAAGATTTACTCGTAAGAATCCTTCGTTTGCACCTCTTAGAATCGCAAGTAACCGATGAGATGGGCATTTATTTATTCGTTCTTCAAACTCAAAGTAGTCTCTATATTTTTGAGCATCTTCTTTTCTATTTTTAATGACCTTACTTGATATAATGCCATTTTTTCTCATTGTACTCCTAGTTCTCTCTCTTGCTTTATCGTCTTCACTGATCCATTCGGCAATAATATATTGAGCCCCTTCGATCGCTTCGTTTGCAGATTTAATATTTGTGTTTATATACTTTTTTGCTTCGGAATGAATAGAATGAATACTTTGTTTCATAATCAGATTTGCAAGTGGCTCCAAACCATTTTCTCTAGCACTTCCAGCTTTTGTTTTCCTTTTTCGCTTGTAAGGCAAATAGATATCTTCTAATTCTACAGCATTATAGGTGTTTTGAATTTTGGTTTTAAGCGAATCTGTCAGTTGGTTTTGTTCTTCTATAGCAGCTAAAATGGTCTCTTTTCTAGCTTCCAACTCATTAAATTTTTTCAGTGCTTTTTGGATGTCAGATACTTGGACTTCATCAAGAGAGCCTGTCTTTTCCTTTCTATATCTTGAAATAAATGGAATGGTTGCACCTTCATTTAGTAATGAAATTGTGTTTCTTACTGATGACTCTTGAATGCCAAGATTTTTTGATATTAATTGTATGGCTTTATGTGTTATCAATGTGATGATTTTGTATTTAGATTATGATTGAGGCGAAGGTAAGGAAAGATTGAAAAGATTGTAGAGATTGGAAAGATTGGGGATAGAAAATTGAAATGAGAATGAAGACAATAGGGAGATGATAAAGTGGAGATATTTGATGCTATCGCATCTTTTTGAGATATTGATGGAGATATTTGATGCTTTGCATCTTTTGGAGATATAATAGAGATACTTTTCATGAGGATTTATAGTTAGATGTTGACATGTTGTACTTTGATGACTTTGCGTAACACTTTGCGGTTAAAAAAAATGCGAGGTTTTGGGAGAGAGGTTGGGGTGAATGGAAACTTAAAGCGATTAGGCGAAAGAAGAGAATATGGTGATTATCATTATTATTACACTGAGAATTCACGGAGATTCACGGAGAGGTTTAGCATTTCGTAATTCGTAATTCGTAATTCGTAATTCTCAATTCGTAATTCGTAATTCAAACAAGTTCGTTACATTGGCATTCTTATTAGGTGATAACCCTGAATTTTGTGGCAATATGTCTATTTTTGGTGAGTTGGATAGGTTTTTGGGGAGGTAGGTATTGATATAATTAGCTAAATGAAAATATTGCGATTTATTGTTTTTGTATTTATTCTAAGTGTACTCAAAGGATGTATTCCTGTTGTTGATGAATCTGTGACTTTGTCTTTTTGGACAGACAATGACATCGAAGGAGAGGGGTACAATATGTTTTTTATCAATGAGCGATATATTGGAGATTTAAGCGACACTTTGGTAAACCCAATTTGTAGTGATCCAGGCTTACTAGAATTTGAATCCAAGAAATCAGAAGATTTGACATTATCGGTTCGCAATATCGATGGAGAATCAATAGAGATTGGAGTTGTCAATCTATTCTCTGTGTCGACAGGTATAAAAATCAAACCAAGTGAAAAAGGTGACATTTTTGTTGATCAATCACTCGATGATATTTGTACTTTGATTCGATTGAACTGGGAAGAGTAATAAGGGATGTTTTTATATAATTTATATTATTGATTTTCAATCTATTAATCTCTATAACTTCTGAATATGTACCCCATTTATTGAATATCTTATGTAATTATAGGGTAATGTTTTTCAATTCGTTCTTGTCTTCGCCAGACGTGTGTATCACAAATTGCACTTTCTCAAGAAAATAAGCTCCTTGTCATCTTGAGCGAAGCGCCAGCGCAGTCGGGCACTCCTTGTCATTCTGAGCGAAGATTCATCGAAGTCGAAGAATCAAGGAGTATGCCTTTACTTTAATTTCGACCGAAGTGGAGAAATCCACCATTTTATTACATCAAGAGCTAGATTTCTCCACTTCGGTCGAAATTACTGCAATAATAACATTGTCTTCCTTCGACTGCGCTCAGGATGACAATGTTCGACTGCAGGATGACAATGGTAATAACTAAACAAACAATTATGATTTACTTTTTGTGCAATTTGTGAAACACACTCGCCAGACAAGCCTTACTCCACCCTCCACTTACGGGTTCTTTCCCTCATCAGCTATCGTGGCCGCCTATCGCTAACGCGTTCCTTCTCTTAGCAGCTATACGTATGTCCACCCACCACTAACGCGTTCCTTCTCTTAGCAGCTATCGCTGCTACATCTGCGATGATCGATCAGTCATATCTTCGATGATCGATCAGTCATATCTTCGATGATCGGTCAATTCCCCAGTTAAAGCACCAAGCTACCTTTTTTATTTAGTGATAATTAATGAATTTTATACCAATAATTTATCGAAGTCTAATACTTCTGAATAGGCCTGATAAATCGTATTAATCGTTGACAAATTCCTTTCTGTGAACTACAGCTTGATCATAATATCTTTTTTGTAAAGGGTGTAAGCACCTATAAATACTAAGGAAAGTATGAATATGGCAAAAGCTAATGAACCCCGAAAGTTGCCAAATATTGGCTGAAAGAATTCGGAGTACAAATAACTGTATCCATTCCCATCCTTATATTTGAAGACGGTGATCAATATTTTTACGATGATCCCAGATAGAACATAAGAGAATAATGCATTTCTTCCAAATATTTTAAAAGGGATAGACCATTTTTGAAATTTCAAAACGTCAACTAAATAAACCAATAAGGCAAGTACAAGACATGCTATTCCTGAGGTATAGATGACATAAGAATGTGTCCAAAGAGGTTTGTTAATTGGAGCGCTGAGTGATAAACCGAAATACGCCAAAACAATAAAAATAACACCAATTAGGAGTGCTGGCATTACAAATTTAATGGGTTGTTCTTTATTTTCTATTAAGAATTTTCCAATCAAAAATCCAATTATTACTTGCATAGCGGCTGGAATACTGCCAAGCAATCCCTCTGGATCGAAAATGGTGCCGAAGCCACCGTAAAGGTTATTATCTGGTAGTAAAAATGAGTCTACTTTCTTTCCTAGATTATTCTCAAGTGAAAAGTCACCACCCAGCTTCATCAATATGGTATATCCAACTAACCCTAAAACTATGGTAGTGATAAGGTATTTCTGCTTTTGGATAAACAAAATGAGTAGTGCCGCAATGCCATAACTCAAAGCAATTCTTTGAAGCACACCAAAGAATCTAACATCCAATATATTTTTATGGTAGAATGGAAACCAATTCAAAAGGAAGCCCACTACAAATATGGCAAGTGTTCTTTTTAGGATTTTAGTAGTCCATTCTGATTTTGACCTTTGCTCGAAGTTTTTCATCGAAAAAGCCATTGACAGACCTACTACAAAAATGAAGAACGGGAAAACGAGGTCTGTAGGAGTACAACCATGCCAACTTGCATGTAGTAGAGGTGCATACACATAATTCCATGAACCAGGAGTATTGACAATAATCATAAATGCTATAGTGATACCTCTAAAAATATCAATGGAAAGTATTCGCTGTTTCATTGGGATTAAATTTTAATAAATATAGTAATACTTATCAAATTATGCTTTTTAGTTTCAATAAGACGAGGAACTTTTTGTGAAATTAGTATCTTCTATTAATTCATGTGTGTAAAATAAATAGTACATAATAATAAAAATCAAAATTATTTGAACGAGTATAAAATAATGCCATTTTGTTCAGTGCATAGGAAGATTCGCACTGGCGGCTATTGTGTGCTGAATTAGAGCCGCCTGGCATTTTTGATTTACTTTTTTAGCAATGAAAAAAGTAAAATCCCGCTGATAAGCGAATATAAATTGAAAGATTAACCTTTATGAACTACCAAAATTTCGTTTGAAACGATCAATTATTTACTGTTCTATAACAAATGTAAAATCAAATTTTGTACAATTTGTTTTACACTTAATTGCCCATTGAGTTCTCTACATCCTCCCAAGTTGACCAAATAGAACCCAGAAGTATTTTAAATGCTTCTTTATCTTCTCCTTCTTCCAAAATCTTGAATAAATCATGCATTTCACCTCTCAAGTCTGGATAATTGTTTGTTATGGTAGTCATTTTTGTCCAAGCCTCTTTATGAGAGTGAAATGCTTGCTTAAAATTCGGGGGACAATTAGTAAAATCAACCTTATCAATTCCTGAGGTATACATGCGAATTGTTTCACTCAAAGAAATAGTCTCGCAATTATGATTTCTGATTTTTCCTATCGAATCATCAATTGCTATCACTTGAGTTATACAATTTTTTTCTTTTAAATTATGATTATTGCTTCTTTGGTTTTTAGTTGGTGGTCGATTATTACAATTAAATAATACTATACTTATACAAATGATTACTATTATTTTTAAAGTGTAAATCATACCTCAGACATTTTTTTATCTGAAATGTATTTTAATTTTTAACAAGCTTCAAAATACTTACTCCAGAATTTGATGAAATCTTACACAAGTAAATTCCATCAATCAAATGTGTGCCATCAATAATGGTCACATTATTATTTGAGGTAAGTACATGTATTAATTCACCACCTAAATTATATAATTCTAATTGCTTTATATCATTATTATCAGAAGAAATATTCCAGAGGTCACTTGATGGATTCGGATACACCTTTACTTCCTGTATATTTGATTCTTGAAGATTCAAGGCTTTTTCACCAAATTTCACATCATCAAAATAGTATGATTTTTCTCCTGCAGTAGCTCCCTCAGTACCAAAATTGAAAAAGATTGAAGCCATATTATATGGGTGCATTTCAAAATGACGTTTTATTAATTCTATTTTAAATTGTCCTAATTGACTTTTTGCAGAATCGCTAAATCGCAGAACCGCTAAATCGCCTTATGATGTTGACTTCTTAATTTTCCTTCAATAAATTTCCTTTTGAATATCAATAGTAAAATGCGTCAATTTGAAATGCACCCTATTATATGTCCATCCTTTTTCTAACCCAACGCTTAATAATTCTGTTCCAGGCGCTTGATTTAAAAAGTCAAATTCTATGATCTCCCATCCAATCACTGTTGTATTAGTTTCAGTTTCGCAAGTGTGGGTAGGATCTTTAGAATCTTCGACCTTCAATCTTATAGGTGTGCCAGACTCTGGAGACCAAACTCTAACATTCATTTTTGAACTTGACAATGTAAGAGGAAGATTAGTGGCAAATCCAGCTGGAGTGCCTATTGTGGTTCCAGCCCAAGTAGCAGCTTGATCTGTTTTAATAGCTTGGATCACCGTATTGGTATTATCTTCTGGATCTGTGGTTAAAGTCGATGAATTTCCACCAAAATCAGACATTGTATAATTGACATCCGAGTCTTCAAAATCAACAGGAAAATCAATTTGAAGTCCGGCAAACAATTGGTCTACATCATCAAACAAGAAGGTGGAGTTTGCTGATCCATTTCCAACATTTCCAAAATCAAACATAAAAATGACAGAATTAAAAATAGATGGTTCACCTGTAAAGTCCCAAGTCAATTCTTCCCATTCATTAGTATCCGTAGTTTGTACATCTCTTTCCGTACTTGCATTGATGCCTTCTAATTTGAACTTCACTGTAGTCCCTATAGGAGCTGTAGAGAAGACTTTCATTACTATTGAATTCTGTGATGAAAAATCTAGATTTGCTGCTAATTCAATCTTACTACCTGCCCATACTTCTCCTCCATCTCTTACAATTTGAGCCACTTTGGAGCTTGTATTGATTCCATTTGGTTGTGGATTATCGATTATTGTTGCAGTGCCTCCGTCGAAGTCAATAAAATCTGAAGTGGTGGCCATTGTTTCAAAATCAATAGGCAACGATTGTGCATTTACTATTGAAAAAATTAAGAGAGTAAAAAGTATAGTATAGATTTTTTTCATTGTCATTTTGATTTAAATCATGCCATTAAAATTTGATCATAATAGGAAAGTAAATCTAATGATTCAGTCTAAAATCAATTAGTTAATCACTACATCAAGGGTACATCAACAATGATTCATTGAGAATATTAGAGCACATCAAATTGTAATGGAATTGGCAAAAAGTCAGAGACCTTTGCCTCGTTTTGATACTATGATTTATTGGAAGTAGTTATTTGACATCTCCAAAAGGTCATAGACAATTTGTGATAAACACAAGAAAAAGCGCAGTCGCAATACCGAGAACTAATATTTCATGATTTTTCGAGTCAATCTTTTATTTCTCGTAAAGTCATTCATTGTAAAATAATATAAGCCCATTGGAAAACGCTCTATAGATATCCTATTACCTATATTGACATTATCATAAGAAGTAATCAACTGTCCTTGAATATTCCTTACCGCTAGACTATTTGTAGAGGATTCGAGACTACTTATTTCTACTTCTTGTGTAGAATGATCAAATTGGATAGTGAAAAAATCTATATCTTCAATATCTTCGGTGGACGTAAATAAGTTGCAATTATAACTACTGCTAGGAAATTCTACAGTTCCGTTGGCTGTTAAATATTTACCTTCAAATCCAGGGAAATCAGGCGCATATTTTTCTGTTCTGAAAATATAACTATAACTTGAATTAGCCAATGCATAATCCCAAACCAGAGTTCCATCAGTCTTCACTTCCATAAAATCTGAATGTAGGCCCACAGTAATGTAGATGTTGCCATTTGGAAGTACTTGTGCACCAGAAGTGTATCCAGAATAGAAATTAGTTCCAGTTGTTTGTTGATCAATTGTAACATCAGCAGTCGATGGTTCAAAAGCCTGATTATCTTCTAATAGATAATTTCCATCAGCATCAATTGGTGTATTCACAATATGGACGGATGACATACTTCCTATCCCCGGAACAAATCGAGTCAAACCATTATTGTACATGATAACTTTTCCTTTATGTTCTCCATATTTGACCCAGTTTGGGTTGTGCTGATAGTAGAGTATACGATCTGAATCGTTGCCCTGACCATAGTTTTGAGGATTGCCCCATCTGTATAAGATATCACCTCCTTTCCCTGAGTTACCTCCAGTACTGCCGATGGCCTCAGAGGTTGTTGTAGAATGATCAATAATCATAAACTCACTCACCTTTCTCATAGAAATCAAAATCTGATCCAATTCCGGATTATAGTCAATGCTATTGATCATAAATGATTCTGGATATTGCCAATCATAATCTGAAATAGCATTGATATCAACGAGCTCTGGATGGTCTGATATATTGCCATAATTTGACGCTGTAGTTACATTATCTTGAATTGTGTGATCCCCAATATTCCATTCCCAAACAATATTTCCATTCTGATCAATTTCTACTACTCCATCAGTTCTATTTGGCTTTTGCACATTAGGACTCCATCCTAGCTGGTCGAAATAGGCACTGTTTCTAATCCTTCTTGATGCTGCCAGAAAATTTCCATTTTTCAATTTCATAACTTCATAATCAAGAAGCAATCCATTAGAATTGACATTTATAAACTGAACTTGTTTATTATTCCAATCTCTTTCGATAATAGAGTTTCCACTTATATAAATTAGATGTCCTTCCTCCGTCAATCTGGAATAGTGTTGTGGTGTGGTATTTGTCCATCTATTTACGATTTCTCCACAGTTATCTAGTAAAAAAGTACTATTTAATGATTCCGCATCACATAGGGTATAACCTACATATGCATCGGCTGTATTCAGTTTTATTCCATCTTGAGCATTGGCAGATGATAGACTAAGTGCTGATGCAAAAAAAGTATAACAACATAACTTTATTACTTTTGAAATTGTCATTGTGTTTTTCATAATTGTAAGTTGGAAATTCATTGTAATTCAATATTATGAAATAAAAAGTGATTCTATATTATATTCAATAGTAATTGTCTTATTGAAGAGCTTTTATTAGTGAAGCTATTCATAATATAATTGCCGCGCGTTGAGAGTGCAACTTAATGATCAAAAACTATTTCTTTATATAGATCTCGCCACCATTAGTTAGTATACCTGTAGACTGAACTTTGACAGCATCTTCAGTCGAATTGCTGTAAATTGTTAGAATGCTTTCGTTTGTAATTTTACCTGACAGACTTAAAGCGGAATTGTTAGCCAAAGCAGATTTTTGATAAATAGTTAATTCTTGATTAATCGTTAAATCTATGTCCGAATCTACAAATAATGAATTGATTTCAGTTTGTTCTGTTAGTGTGATTTCAAAAGGCAAAATGTCATTATTAATTGTCACATCTTCGCATGCGATAGGTGCGTGGGTTAATGACCAATTATTTAAATCTGACCAATCAGAGTTGATATGGAGGTAGTTATTAATATCATTTTGCTGCACATCAATCGACAATTCTAATTCATCACCTTTAGCATCCATTTGATTATAAGGAGTGACTTTTAAAGAATGATTTGGAGATGCTTGATTCCATAAAATTGTAACTTGATCAGAATAATTTGAAGGATTACTTATTGTGCCACCTTCGACTATCCAATCAAAATAAATGCCTTCTCCATTATCTAATTCATAACTCTGAGATAATCCATTGGAACAAACAATAGAGTCGCCTGAAATGGACTCATACACTGGTTTTATTTCTTCATCAAAAAACCAATCACTAATTCCAGGAATAATATCTGAATATAAGGCTGAACCACTACTTTCATGCACATCATGTCCTCTATTTGTATAAGAGAAGAAATCGTAAGGAAGTCCCAAAATGTCTGCTTGTTCCGAAATCGGTAGACTGCCATAAACATCAGGCAGATCTGAGCCGACCACTAGCCATAAAATGCTACTAAACGGTCCTCCAGAATCATAAGGCACAGTGTCATCATCCGTACTATGAAACATGACTACTTTAGGATCAGAACTTGATTCCATAAAAGAAGTGAATCCTAAAGCGCCAGCTAAACTGAAAATTGCATTTGCATGTCCACTATATCCCACATTGTCTCCTACACAATCGATACATTCCTGATCAGGGATGATTTCACCATCTTGAACCCATTCATAGGTAGAAAGAGGTCGTTCTATTTCCAAATCCAAATAGGCATTGTGCAAAGCCATAAACCCTCCAGAACTATGTCCTCCAATAAATATATGATCTGGATCAACTTTGTAAATATCTGCATTTGCAGCATCTGCCCGAAAAAATCTTACGGCAGCTCTTGCATCTTGCAGACCTCTATAGACGGCTCTATTTGCCAGGTCTGAGTCAAAAATATTCATACCCAATCTATAGTCTATAGCTGCTGCTACATATCCTCTTTTTGCTAAGTTTTGACAGATCAATCTTATGCTCCAATGGTCTTTTGAACCACTTAAAAATCCACCTCCAAAACAGACAATAACTAAAGGTCGTTTTTGTAGCGTATCACCTGTAGGATGGAATATATCCATCTTTAGGTCTACAGGAGTGGTATTGTATTCTTCGACGTTGAGAGGGAGTCCAGTTATAAATTCGTAGAATCCACCTCCTTCATTAGGTTGTGGTACTCCTGTGCTAAATGTTATATCATTGGTCTCAGTAACACCAAAAAGATCAACTTGATACCTATCAATTGGTGGTTGTCCTATTAGCGATAATGGCAGAAATAGTAGTAGTAAAAGTATTCTCATTTTATACTTTTTATATATACGTCAAAATGAGGTTTTAATGATCTCTGAAATTGAATATCTGTTTTATATCTATCTCGGATAGAGGAATATTGAGTTATCGATAGATCATTTTTAAGACATATCTTTTCCAATAAAGTTTTATTCGATTTATTCACAATTTCATTTTGCTTTTTTAGATCTAGCTTTAATTGCTCTTCATTTTCACTTAAGACAATTTTTTCGCTAGTCAAAGCCGCTTTTGCTATTACTCTATATCTCTCCTGAGATACATTATGAATGTCGAAGTATTTTTGATCAACATTAGAATTTCTCTTTTTCTCTTTTTTGAAAGTCATGTAGACATGCACATAATCCTTTAGTTCCTCATCAGAGAAAGAATGCTGTGAAATTCCCAATTGAAAAATAAAGGAGAATAAAATAATATATAAATACTTGATTGTCATATTTTTGATCAGAATACTTAAAATGCTAAGATAAGAATACAATTGAATAATAATGGTTTTGATCTTTAATCAAGCTGTTTATTTCATTATAAAGTTCACTACGATTTCACGAAATAAACAATAAGTCTAATCCTGATATCTGAAGTTTTTCTTCGCGATATGCTTTGTTTCCTTCGCGTCTTTGTAGTTAAAAATAATTTACATAGAGAAATGAAAAAGGAACCCAATATGAGTTCCCTTAATAAGTTCTGTGTTTAAGATTTCTATCAAGACATTGGAGCATATTGCAAGGTAGCACAAATAAGACCTCCGACTAATGCCAAGCTAATCAACCAATACCCAATATGTATCAACATATATTTCCATCCTCGTCTTTCGAACAAGGCATTAATAGCAATAATAGGTGCCACAAACAACAAAGCCGTAATAATTCCATGGATTACTCCATGTTTGAAAGACCTTGAATTGTCACCATACTGAGTCATCAATTCATTGAAATGCTGTTGTGTTTCACTGCCAGAAACCATTACCTCAGGGAACATCATTCCAAAAACACCGCCTTGGTGAATAACAAAATTAGCCATCATAAAGGCTATGAAGCAACTGAATACATACGAAAGTCCAAGAATGAGAGGCATATTTCCACCTTCCATAGATTCTTTTGTGAATTTATTCGTCTTCATCCAAGCATTGCCGGCGACCATAGGACTGTAATAAACAAATCCAATTACAAGCGGAATAAGACCTGCTACGAAAAACATATAATAATTAGTAGGCATAAAATTTTAGTTTTAGTTAGTAAATTCAATATAACCTTTTGACAGTTATGACTTTAAATATATGAAAAATTATGAAATTTGTAATTATTTACCTACTAATTTTCCTCGCGACCTTTGCAAATCCTTCGTGAACTTTGTGGTTAATTTTTTTTCTGGCTCCTTTTTTAAATAAAAAACTTTTAAATCATTTATACCTCCAACTTTTAATCTCTTGCAGAATATAGCCCAAATCATTAGATTTTATTTCAAGAACATTTTGCATGAGATCACCGATTTTGCCTTTTGGGAAAGCTCCTTTTTGTTTGCACCATACTAGATAATGCACAGGAATATCACTTATCAATCTTCCCTTGTATTTGCCATAAGGCATTTGGGTAGTTACGATATCTAGTAATACTTTTTTATCAGGTTTGATCTCCATTAAGTTGTAATTTTAATTTTTGAAATAGTCATACCTTTTTTCAATCTATTGATATCCATTTCTTCTCTTTCAAATAGTATAGAATTCAATAAAATAGATTCTACATCTTTATTTCTATAGTCGCTCTTTGATGTGATAGGGATATGGCGAATCAGTTTACCAGTTCCATTGAGCAGTCCCTTCTTATCCTCAAGTAATGTGCCTTTGTTAAATCCTAAATTCAAGTGATTTGTATAGATGGGTACCATACAAAAAGCTTCAGATAAACGATCCGATAATGTATATACAGAAACCAGCGCATGAGTATTATAAATTAATTCATTTGCATCGGGACAAATAGATAAAATGTAATGACGGAGGTCTAGATATGTATCTATCAATTCTTTCTCTTTAAAGTCTAAGAAGTGCTGAAAGTGAGGATGAATTGACCGATCTAAGCTCATAATAACTTTGATTAAAGATCAAGGTAGTAAGACTTTTGGATCAATGAAGTGATTTAAGAATGTATGTTAAAATGATTTGTATATGCTTGATTTTCAAATTGAACTAATTTTTAAGGAACATAGCTGTAGCTATGTGACGAAAAAATTATGAAAAGTAGGAAATCAATGACATGCAAAGGACTTAACAATATGTTTTTAAATCACTTCAATGTATAATTCTTGGTTAGAATATGAGAGATGATAGAGTTTATTGTCAGATTCAATTTCTACTTTAAATGGAGAAGCTTCAGTTGGCACGGATGTCGGAAACCAGGTTTTTTTCACATCATTTTTTACTAATAAAAATAAGCCTTCATCATTTCCATTCGTTGCAAATCTTTCAAAATTGCCCTTCCAAAATCGAGATTTTAATGATTTTTCTAAAATTTCATTATGACTCCGAGTATTGGTCGAAGCCATACCTATTTCATTCACGCAAAGGAGGTTAGTAATGTCAAAATTTTGGGTTGATGGATTGTTTAAATCGTATCTAACTATACATTCTGCTACATTGTTATTACCATCATAGAAATAGAAGGACTTCGCATTCCAATCTTCAAAATCAAACTTTGATTCCCCATCGAGGGTAATTATTTCAAGGTTATCTCTGAACCATTTAAATGCGTCGGCAAATTGGTTAGATGGAAGTAGAAAACAATAATGATAATGGTATTTTTCTTTTGATCTCTCAAATTTTAATCGAGACCATCCTATATTTACGGAAAACGAGTCTGAAGCTTCATCTTGAATTCCAATGCCCAAGGTATTTTGGTAAAATGATTTTTGGGAATCGAGGTCATTTGAAAATAATGTCAATGTTCGGATTCTCATAAATTTTGCATTGGTTAGTATAGAAGTGATTTAATTCTACTTTGAGACATTGTGAAAAGTATTGGATGGGATTGAGGTTTAAGGTATGAGGTATAGGGTTTTGCATGGTCAGATGTTGACAATTCTCATTCAGGTCAACATCTAACCATGCATACCCTAAACCTTAAACCTGAAAACCTCATAATAAATCGAATCTCTTAAAGTAGAATTAAGAACATAATGTTAATTCCTTTGCAAGTCATTGATTCACAATATTTCAGCTTTTTCTCGGCACTTAGCTACGGCTAAGTTTCTCCAAAAGAGCTTCATCTTGTAAACCAAGCACTTACAAATCATTTTAACCTTAGTTTTTAAATCACTTCATAATATAATAACAACTTGAGCAGTGAAATTGTTATTATATCAAAAGGCAACTTTTTTCATTACTGTATTTGGATTCGGAAGAGATTTGAAACCAAATTTTTTATATAGATTTTGAGCATCAGATGTGGCAAGTAACCAATTTTGTACTTCTTTCATTTGAGGTTCTTTCATTATGAAATCTATAAGTGCAATACCATAGCCTTTACCTCGATATTTTTGTAATATAAATACATCCATTACGTAAGCAAAGACAGACTTATCTGATACTACTCTTGCAAAACCTATTTGACTTTCTTGAATATACACACCAAAACAGATGCTATTGTCTATAGAAGTTTGGACCATTGACTTTGATCTGCCTTTTGCCCAATAGGCAGTTTTGAGAAAATTGTAAATCATCTCTAAATCTAATTTTTGTTTGTCGAGGCTTATGATTATTCCTTCCATTCTAGCCTAACTTTGACTTGAGAAGTGCTTTTTTATCGGCCTCCCATTCTTCTTTTAGAATACTCAGAATGATACTATCTCTTCTTTTATTATTTGGTGCTGAACAATTGCTTCTTAATACACCTTCGACAGTACATCCTATGCTTTTCATAGCTGCGATACTTCTGCTGTTCTTGTTGTCTGCTCTAAATTCTACTCGCTCTATTTGTAAATACTCAAAGGCATATTCAAGAATGAGGTTCTTGCAATTTTTATTGACATATGTACCCTGAAATTCTTGTCCATACCAAGTGAAACCTAATTGTACTGTGTTGTTTTCTTCCTGATAATCATAAAAACGAGTGCTACCGGCATATTTGTTTTTGGGCTTATCAAATACTAAAAAAGCATAAGAGTCTTTTTCAGCCCTTTTTTTAAGTGCGTAAATCAGATATTCGTACATCTTGTCTTTTCCACCCGCTTGCATATTGGAGTATTCCCATAAAGTAGGTTCCTTTGTAGCAAATGGCAATAAATGTTTCAAGTCATTTGAGACCAAAGGACGAAGTAAGACGAAATCATTTTCAAGTATTATTTCGTCGTCAAAAGGGAGTGATTTCATATTATGTTTATTTATTATATGTTATTGGTGTATGTATGGGGTGCATTTCAAATTGTCGCATTTACTATTAGACATACGAAAGAAAATTAATTGAAGGAAATTTAAAAAAGTCAACATCATAAGGCGATTCAGCGATTCAGTAAAAAGTCAATTAGAATAATTTAAAATAGAATTAAAAAAACGTCATTTTGAAATGCACTCTATGTATGTCTTAATAAAAGAATGATGTAAAATTACTATATTGTCTGGACTGCTGAATAGTCCAGAAGTAATAAAGTAAATAGTCCAGTATGTTTCCATATAAATCATTGATAGAAATAGATAAAAAGAGAAAACGAGCACTTTACCTTCAGATATCTGATTGTTTTGTTGGACTGATAAAGAAAGGAGTAATCCCGCCAACCACTGCTCTTCCTGGATCTAGAGAAATGGCAAAAATATTATCTGTCAACAGGCAAACGGTAGTAGCTTCTTACGATGAATTAGAGTCACAAGGATGGGTTGAGGTAATACCTAAAAGAGGGACTTTTGTCAAAGAAGAATTACCGATTATAACCCAGCGAAAACTCAAGAAAATACGAAATAGGGACAGATTTCCACATATAAATTTATACCAAAATGCCCTAATCATCGATGCCAAATCTAATTGCAAGTTAGTTATAGATAGAGGAACTGCTGATGACAGATTGGCACCAATTGATAGTATATCCAGAGCATATAGGTCAGCATTGAAATCATGCCAAAGATCAAGATATCTATCAAATATTGACATCTTCAAACTAGATCGATCCGAAGAGATAGTCTCCAATTATTTGAATAGAACGAGGGGTCTAAGATGCACAAGGGAGAACATCATCCTTACTCAAGGGAGTCAGATGGGTATTTATTTGGCCGCTAAAACTTTGATTCTTAAAAATGATTCTGTGATTGTAGGTGAGACTAGTTATAAGGGAGCTGATGATGTCTTCAAATCCATAGGCACCAAACTGATTGAGGCGAAAGTAGACAAACATGGATTAGATATCAATCAGGTAGAATCAATTTGTAAACGACGGAATATTAAGTGTGTCTATGTCACTCCTCATCATCACCTCCCCACTACTGTCACATTGAGTGCAGGCAGAAGAATGAAATTGCTGCAATTGGCTTCGATTTATGATTTTTACATTATTGAGGATGATTATGACTTTGACTATCATTACAAAAGCAGTCCATTATTACCTCTTGCGAGTTCTGATGAAGAGGGGAGAGTGATCTACGTCGGATCGATGAGCAAAAACTTAGCACCAGGTATTCGGTTTGGATATATGGTTGCAAATCCTGAATTGATTATTGAGTTGAAACGATTGAGAATGATGATAGATCGATATGGTGATCTTGTGATTGAAAGAGCGATTACTTCTATGATTCACGAAGGAGAGATTGAAAGGCACCTTCGGAAATGCCTAAAAATATATCGAGAAAGAAGAGACTATTTTTGCGGTTTGCTGAATGAAAAACTAGGAGATTTTGTGCATTTTGAAATACCTCAAGGTGGACTGGCAGTTTGGTGTGAGTTTGTGGATGATATAGATTTGAGAAGCGTTACAAAAAAAGCGATAGAAAAAGGATTGTTTATTTCAGAAGGAAGTATTTACAGCCCTCAAAAAAAGAATTTAAACGCAACCAGAATGGGGTTTGCTTCTTTAAATTTTGGGGAGATGGAAGAAGCCGTTGGTATATTACAAGGATGCATCTGAAAATAATGTTCTCGATGAAAAGATAGATTTCTCCACAAGGTCGAAATTTGTTTGTTTAGTGCTCCTTGATCTTTCGACTTCACTGTCGTTGCGCTCAAGATGACAAGGAGCATTAAGCAAAGACAAGCTTTGCTATTTAAAATAAAGTCTATGTATTTTATAAAAATGAGGCTTAACATTTAATGATAAATATTGGACCTAGCAATCAATTTTACAATGTGATCAAAACGACAAGGTGAATAATGATTAAAGTTGAGTAATCTGATTTCAAGGCCCTTGTCACCATAAGCGAAGCAAAGCGCTGTCGAATGATCGGCAAGTATTGGTTTACATTAATTTCGACGGGAGTGGAGAAATCTACCTTCATTCTATTTCTGCACCCTTCAATTAAGGTATAATCTGAAAATAATATTCTCAAAGAAAATGATAGATTTCTCCACAAGGTCGAAATTTGTTTGTT
>Ga0256847_1000148_pt1 | contig 48122 bp, 45 predicted proteins | sample TeddybearmetaG_FD_189099 | JGI IMG/M metagenome (GOLD analysis project Ga0256847, IMG submission 189099) | Hydrothermal vent microbial communities from East Pacific Rise, Pacific Ocean - Teddybear | ecosystem: Environmental > Aquatic > Marine > Hydrothermal vents | place: Pacific Ocean: East...
TATTGAATGACTTTCAGTCGTGATTTAACTAACTTGTAGTTAGTTTCTTCTTTAGTTGACTTCAGTCAAAAACGCGACTTTCAGTCGCTATTTATACTATGGACTTACAGTCCATAGTGGTTAATTTAAAATGCCATATAATTTATTTCTGGCTTTTCCTCGGCGATTCACTTTTTCAGTATAGACGGTTAATTTTTGACCCAAATTTTGACCATAAAAATTATTTTCTGAATCAGCAAACGCCTCCGTATATCCTTTATCAACCCCAACGATTAAATCACCACAAGGTTTATTATTTTTTTTATCAATGATGTAATGAACATGAACAATCCCATTTTTTAGTATAATACGTAACATTCCTTTCAGTGTTACGGAACTATTTAATGGGATACAAAGCGGTTTACCCCGAGTGAATGACGGCATTTTTAACCAAGTATTGCCATTTTTACCTTTAAATTGAGAATAAACCCCTGCTTCAAGGATAATTTGATTATTAACGGTTGTTTTTCCATGTTTTTTATATTTTCTCATCATACGACATAAATAAGGTTCCAAAACCCATCCATGATATTTTAATAACCCAAATAATCGTTTTCGTTCTTTTTCATTTGTTGTTCGTTTCCATATTGCCTTGCGAACTTTTTCTTTTGCGGCAGCTTCGTGTAATTTAATATCATCTAACACATCTCTTAATGTTTCTTTCCATGCTTTGGCCGGTAAAGGTAAAAAACTTCTGGTTTTTACCCAATCATTCCGAATTTTTCTAAATTGAACAGCAACCCCATTGATTGAACCAAATCTTTGCCATACTTCTTTTCGAAGATAACTTAATAATTGGGCTTGTTTGGTTAATTCTGCATATTTTCCTTGATTTAAATTAACTGAAACAACGATTCGGCATACTTTACTCATCATCCATCAAGTATAGATAAATTAATTCAAATTTTCAAGAATAGTTACTTACCCCTGCTTGCATTTTGCTGGCAAAGTCTTTAACTTTAAATGGAAATAGACATTATTTGATTTATTGGATTATAAAAGTAGAATAATTAAAGGTTATCATTTAATTAATCAGCATGGTATTTTGTTTTTACATTCTCCCACCTCTCCTTAATTCGTTCTGCCTCGGGTAATTTCATTTTAATTGCATCTGCTAGGGCTTCAGATAATAATTTTTGAACTTTAGATTGATATTTTTGAGGATCTTTTTGCCAATAAAGTACAGCCAATTTTTCTTTGGTTATCAATAGCTTTCGAGTAGCCCCAAGTTTCTCATAGATGGGTAATTCTTCCTTTTGGCGAATAGTTAATGCCTTGTCAAGTTCTCCTCTGGCTTGCAAAATATCGGCGATTTTTCCCATAGTCACCGCTTTTGAGTGTATATCACCGAGTTGCTCAAAGATGGGTAATACCTCCTTTTGAAGAATCGTTAATGCCTTATCAAATTCTCCTCTGGTTTGCAAAATATCAGTAATTTTCCCCATGGTTAGCGCTTTTGAACGGACATCACCGAGTTGCTCATAGATGGGTAATACCTCTTTTTGGCGAATCGTTAATGCCTTATCAAATTCTCCTCTGGCTTGCAAAATATCAGCAATTTGCCCCATGCTTATCGCTTTTAAGTGGATATCACCGAGTTGCTCAAAGATGGGTAATTCCTCCTTTTGACGAATCTCTAATGCCTTGTCAAATTTCCCTCTGACTTGTAAAATACAGGCAATGGTACCATAAGTTTCTGCTATTTCACCTTGATTATTAAGTTGCTTAAAAAGTGGCAATACTTTTTGATTTAATAAATCAAAAGCTTGTTCTAGTTCTCCTTGATTCCGCCAAATTCTAGCTAAATCCCGCCGTGCAATATTGGCACTTAAAACTTCATCCATAACTTGATATTCATTAATCACTTGTTCCATTATTTTTGCTGATTTTTTATAATCTCCTATTGTTCGATACAATCTAGCAAGCTCTTGTTTTAAATCAGTTTTAATAAGTCCATCAGGTGTGTTTTTTGCTAAAAAGGCATTAATTTCAGTAATACGTTTTTGTTTTTCAGGTGAATTAAGATTAACAAGTCTACTCCATTGAGGCTGTAAACGCGGAGTCTCAACAACCAAACTAAAATCAAATACCTGTTCTCGCCATGCCCAGAAATCAGGCGCTTGTAATGCCATTTCTTTAATCAAAGCCCGAGACATCCAAAATACAATATGACAAGGGATCTTTTCAGCAAGATATTCTCGATGATAATTTAAACCTCGAAAAAAAGCTTGTTGCTGTTCACTTTTAAGACTTTCTAAATTAATCAAATGAATTAAGGAATTATCTTTCTTTTTTAAAAAAGTCTGTTCAAACGCATTAAAATCAGTCCAATCCTTAAGATCCAATATGCTGGCTTGTTTAACCGCTTGATTAAGCTGTTGAATTAAGCCATCTCGATAAAGGGGTTGATTCTGTTCACCAATCAGAGCATGAAACCCATGCGAGCGAGTGATAATTTTTTGTAAACGTAAAAAAGTGCCAGAATGTACCGCTGTTAGTTTAACTGGACTATCCATTACTCGCCTTTTTATAACCCGATAAAGTGGTAATCAAGGGATGGCTTTTCCAAAAATAATCATTATATTCAAGCAAGACTAAATTGAAAAGTAATTGACTGGTTTCTTCGCTGGTATAATCATCAGGTGCATCAGGATGATTATCAATATCCACTAATAAAGTATATTGTTTATTTTCAATAAAACGCCGATAGTCATTGGCAATCTGTTTCACCGCCTTTTCGGCAGCCATTTGATCAATAATCTCTTCATCAGCATAGGTAATTGCGACCGTTAAAAGCCGTAATAAATCTCTGGGGTGTCCACCACTGTAACAAATTAAATAATTAACCGTGGTTTCATTATCAAATAACTCTTTTGGCACTCGTTTATAAATTAAATCCCGCATAACTGCATAATTTTCAGGAATTATTTGATCACAATTATCTCGAATCTTGAGCATGGGTAAACGAAAGGGCGAATCAAATGTAGTAGTTAATTGATTGCTACTATGTAAAAGATGAATTGGAGCGCAATAAATAAAACGTGATTCAATTAAAGTCAACTGATGAATATCTTCAATAAAAAATCGATCTGCATCATTTTTATCTAAGCGATCAGTGCCATCAACGGTGAATAAAATATAATGCCCTAAATTATTGCTCGCTTGTAATTGTTCTTCAACCACCCTTAGCAGTTGATTAAAAATTGTTGCAAATTCACTAAAATTATTACTGAATGCTTGGCGCAATTCTTCCCGATAACTAGAACCAATATTAAAGGTATTGGTTAGATTAGCAAAAATTTGGGCTAAAAAAGGAATCCCTGTTTTTGCTTTAACCCCTGCTTGCATTTCGCTGGCAAATTCTTTGACTTTAGTATGTGTTTCAATCCGTTCTTTAAACCAGTTTTCTAAATTAGTTAAATGTACTTGATCAATGGTAATGGCATTTTCATCTTTAAGTTTATTTAATAAACCATTGGCGAGCGCTAATAAAACATCAGAATAACGTAAATTATTGGGATCTAATTTTTTAGTACAATCAAGATGAATCACATAATAACGTTGTGGATCATGCAAGTATTTTGCGGCTCGCACTAATTCCGTACTTTTACCGCAACCCCGATGCCCTGTAAAGAGAGTATATTGTTTGCGAGGCGGTTTATGTAATTTATCTTTATTATCAACATTCAGCGATTTATAAAGCCGTTTTATACTAAAATCACCGCGTGCTTTTGCAGTATCAACAAATAAACGATCATTGACTTCAAGCGGTTCATTGAAAGCCAAATTATTTTTGGCATCCCAAATGGAAATAGACATTATTTGATTTATTGGATTATAAAAATAGAATAATTAAAGTTTATCATTTAATTAATCGGCGGGGTATTTTGTTTTAACATTCGCCTCTTAATGTTTTAATTGTATTTTTACGCTGAGTTTTCTTTTTACCTTTTCCCCAACCCGCTTTATCATAAAATTGCCCCATTAAATCGGCTAATTGATGTTTATCTGTATTATTCCAATCTGTGGATTGACCTAATAAATTTCCTATTTTTAAACCTATCTTACCGCCATGTTGACAGTGTTCTTTTTCAATCATTTCGGCTACTTCTACTAATTGACGTTCTATATCGCTTAGATTAGTCGCTGTTTTGATAAGTATTTTAGATAAATAATCTGTATTTTGAGTATCTTCTTCCATTTGTCCATAACCTGCGGCAGTTTTTGCCCCTGCACCTAAATAATCTAATGCATTCGTTAAAACGTCTAATACTTTATCTAAATCAATATTAGATTGCTGAGTACGAGGCGCAAAACTAAATAATAATTTAAGATTATCAGTCACTAAAAAAGGAATAGGCACTGGATTATGCCAATCAGCGGGGATTTTATCACTGTCTTTTTCGATATTTTCAATCTTATCTCCTTGAGCATACCAATTTCCCATATGCGGGGTCATAATATCAACTTTTAAAGTCGCTATTTCAATGGGCAAAGCATCAAAAAAAATAAGTTCTCCTGATGCGATTGGATAATCAGGATCACTCGCATTACCAAACCATTTTAATAATCGCTCTTTATCAGGATCTTCCCAAACTTCAAGCCAATGATGGACTAAACCTTTAACCGCTGAACCTGTTAAATAAGGTAAACCTAAAGTTGGATGCCAACTAAACCCATTTTCAACAGGATGGGCATTCCCCATACCTGTTACAAAATACCCCGCTGCTTTAAAAACCTGACTTTTACCTTTTAATGCGTTGGTTAATGCCATTTGTTGTAATACTTTTTTTTCTAATAAAGGGGTTTCTCCCATGCGGCGATTAGAAAAATGATCTTTTAGCCAAACCGCTTTTTGATCACTAATTTCCCATTTATCGGTATATTGATCAAAAAATCGTTCAAACCAAAGTCCCGCATGTCCCTCTTTTGGACAAGTTGGAGGTGCTTGATTATTTTTATAAAGAGGTAAGTTCATTTAATCGACCTCATCCATATAAGCTTTAGCAAATTTTTTAACCCAATCCATTAAAGCCTGAGCTTCGGCTTGGGCAAGGCGATAAGCCTGCATATCGCTTTCCGTAATTCCTGTTAATAAATCCTCTTTATTAGCAAAGGGTTGATTTTCTTGAGTCAACCAATCAGATAATAATTGATATAATAATTCATGCGCCCCGCCTTTGGCTTTAAAAAAAGCCGATGCTTGTCCTAATCCATTGGTATGAATGAAGGTTGGAAAATGCATGGCATAACTTTTATATTCGCTTTCTTTATAAGCTTCAAATTTAATTTGTTCTTTGGCTTTTTTTACGCTTTGCAATGCAAAAGCCGCTCTTTTTTGTTGCATTAATTGCATTTTAACCCTCCTTATTAATAAAGGAAACAGCGCACCAACCCATCCCCACCGTTTCATGTCCGCCTAATTGCAACCATGTATTGGTTTTAAATAAATCATTAATACAGCCCATTACCGCCTCTGCGGGTAATCTACTTGAGTCCCGTGAATTAACAGCAGATAAACCAATATAAAGCAAGGTTTCAGGCGGGAGGGTTTCTTGATACCACAATGCCCCTTTTTTAACCATTTTGGTCTCACTTTCTATGGCAATATGAGCATTAACGGGCGTGGCATGTCCAACTAAATGATTAAAATTATCATTATTGACAATCAATAATTGTTGTTCTAAATCGCTAGATTCAACTTCATGCATTAATTTAAGCAAGGCATTAATCAGCGGAATTAAATTTTTATTTTCAATATTAAAACGATATTCTTCTAAAAAAATGGCTTCTGTACTAACGCCTATTGTAACAAAAGCTTGATCATTCTTTGGGTTTTCAGGTATATCAAAATCTTGTTTAATTCCAAAACGAGCGCTATCTTGTTTAAAGCGTTTTAAAGCAGCAGGACAAGTCACCCATTTAAATTGAGAATTTAAAGAACGGACAGGTAATAATAATAAGCGGGCATCGCTGACGGCTAAAGCACCCGCATATTCAGTCGTATCCGTTCCAAATACTTTTGAAATACTCTCATGTGTTTTGCCATTTTCAGATGGATAAGTTGATTCTGCTCGCGCTCTTAATGCCCCTTTTACCGCAGAGCCAAAAATACAAGGCCAACCATTATGACCTTCGCGTTGAATAGGGAGATCAATAATGCCATTATTTTGTCCTGTTCCTGCATGAATTGAGGTTTGTGCAAATAAACCAATCAATGATTGTTGTGTCATTTTTTTCTCCATTAAGTCCATAAGCCCGCAACAATATGCCCGCGCCCTAAATATCGTTCTTCACCAATTTGGCAATTATTAAGTTGTTTTAGTGTTTTTTTAATATTATCAACCTCACAATAAAAAACACTGCCCGCAGGAATAAAGCTTTGTACCGCTCGGGGTGCCTGTTTTGTTGCATTCCATCCGCCTTCCCGATGGGCTTTACCAATCACACTGCTGATTAAACGTAAAGAAATCCCCTTTATTTCTCCTTTCCAAATGGTTCTGTTATCTTCTTCGTGTTTTTTAAAAGCAGGTAAAAATTTGGAATCTGTTGGTAATAACATCGGGGTTAAAAGATAAAGACAAATGCCTTTGACTTTTTTAACTTTTGTGGGTGGTTTTGGAAAACTGGCTAGTTGATCGCTTTTTTCTAAAGCCACCATACGTCCTTCTCCGCCTAATTTAAATAATCCTGATTTGAGTTGGTCTTTATCTCCTGTTAAATCAATACTAAAAGAAATATTTTCTTTAAGTCGAAAGTGCTTTGTTTGGTATAACATACCTTCTTTAACTGCACGGGTTTGTTGATGAATGGCAATGCCTAAACGGGATTCATTTTTATATAAATCATCTTTTTCAATAAAATCATTATTAGAAGGTAAAGTTCCTGCTAATACTGCATTAAATCCTTTTTCGGTAAGCCAATATTTGGTTAATGATTTTGTTCTTTTTATGTTAATAGGTAAACAAACATTTTTTCCCAAGTCACAATAATAAGGGTTATTAGTATCAATTTTTAAAAGACTCAGCCTATTTTCTTGTTTATTTTCCATAATATTTAAAGGCACAGGAAACAGTCGTTGATTATTATAATGAATCCAAACCCCTTGCATTTTTAAATTAGCATAATGATCACTATATCCAATAATTTGTTTAACTTTAGATTCAATCATATTTTCATCCATGTTTTGATCAAATTTTTTCCAATCGACTCCCATACTATCCCCAATATAAGTTCGCAATGCGCCCATTAAAGTACGGGATGGCGGTGGAAAAACTGAAGCCAATTCTCCTGTACCGCCCCCTTCCATTGGGCGGGCTTCCTTAAAAAATAAAGTATCAATGGGGTTTAAAAACCAAGTTTGCATTATTCCACTCCTTTATGAGCAAGAAAACGAACAAAAAATGCCGCATCTAAATCAAAATTTAATTTTTTTGAATCTTGATAACATAATTGCACTAAATGATGGGTTATACTTTCGGCTTCTTTAATGGATATTTTTTGTTGTTGTGAACTTTGATAAGCCACCGCAACTAATTTTATGATCATTTCATCAATATGTTCAGTAATCTTTCCCGCTTTTGTTGAATTTAATTGGTTAAATGTATCTTGTAAATGATAAAAAAACTGACTTGAAAAAAGCGACTTTTCTGATTGCTGAAATTGTTCGATCAAAGGAAATAAATATTTTGTTAAATCTGACCATTTTTTTGCCCACTGTAAAGTGTTTCCACCTGTCTTCCAAACCCTAATTGCCAATGCATTACGTCCCATTTTTTCTTTGGCAATCTTATCTAATAAATCATGGCTGTCTTTTAAAACACTGGCTAATGGCATTTTTATATGCACATATTCAATTGCACCTGATAAATTGGTGGTTTTAATGACTTTTTTAAAACAATCATATAAAGCTTTCGCACAAATAATGGCATCTTCTAAAGGTAATAAAGCCAAAACATCATCACCGCCTGCATAAATTAAAAAACCATTGTGTTGTTTAACAATATCAGGTGTTTGGTTATTAAATTTCGCTAAACCTTCGGCAATATTATTTTGTTGGCTCATATTGTCGCCATCCATGCGTAAAATGGCATAAAAAGAGGATGCTTTTTCAATCTTAGCCACTTTATTTAGCTTATTTAATGCGTTAATGACCTCCTTTGCTTGAGCTTGATCGTCATAGTTATTTTTATTGGCTAAAAGGGGTTCAAAAAAAATATCCCCATCATGAGAAACCCAACGTTTTGTTTCCCGATCTTTAACTAACTCTTGAATACATTGAATATCGGTATCCCATGCACTGCGACTTTTTGTCAATTGATAGGCTTCTTGTTCAAATCGTTGTAATGCTTTTGCAATTTCTGGACTCTCTTTTGCCCCTTTAATTATTTGTTCTAACCAATGAACTCCCGCTAAATAACTCACCGAGGGAACTCCCGCAGACAATTCCCAACCATATAAATGCCAATTAGCGGGCATGTTGGAATAATCTAAATCTTTAAAGTAATGGACAAAACGACGTTTAATAAAAGCAATTGCACAAAGCGCTTCTTTTTTTCTCATATCTGTTTTAAGAGCTGTTGATTTACCATTGCGGATATTATTCCAAAATTTTTCTGATTTCTTGCGGGTATTTTTGTTAGGCTTAGAAATACCTGATAATTCTTGCCAACCCGCCATAATATCACATTTAATACCAGCTTCTTCTGGTGGCTTATAAATATTCCAAAATTTTCTTTGGTCTAAAAAGGTTTTATTATTGGATTCTGCAATACCCCATTGAACTTGCCAAAAATTTTTAACTTGTTTATCCCATATTTCTTTGGTTATCTGCCTTTGTTTTTCGTCTATGATCTTAATATCAATATCATTGTTATAAACTAATAGGGCTAAAGCTTTCCATGCTTGTTTTACACTTTCATCAACTAATTGAGGATTAAAATTATTCGGATCAATAATCGCTTCAAAACAACTTGGAATACTCCCTTGTCTGGGATATGTATTTTTTTTATTATAAGGCTTTAATAGACAATCTGTTAATTTTTCACTTTCTAATGGGAAAACCATTTCCCCTTGTTGTTGCTTTACCGCTTGAATAGCAACACCTGTTAGCCAAGAAACCAAAAAAGAACCCGCCCAAAAATCACGGGTACGGCGTGATTGTTCAATAAAGCTTTGAATCGGGCTTAAGAAAAAATAAAAGGATTGGCTCATTTATTGTTCTCCTTAAAATATTGATCTAGCCAATCGGTATCTGTTTTTTTTAAATCTGCTAAGTTGGTTAATAAACTAAAATTAATATCATCTAATGGCATTTTTGCAGTTAAATCTGGATTTAGTCTTTTATACACGGCTTTTGTTTTATTTAATAAAGCCCCGACTTGATATTCAACTAATTTTGCTTGGGATGCCATTAATAATTCAATTAAGGGTCTCGCCCAGCGATACAATCCTGCTTTTAGCAAAGCGTTGACATTATAAGGTGTCACTCTTTCTTTACCTGTTCCTATGGATAATAATAAAATATCATTAAAATTTTCAGGGGGTTGTATGCCTCTCTTACTTTTTCTATCAAAATCTAAAGCATCTAATAACCCGACCATTGCAGGATTATTAGCCGTAATGCCGCCATCAATTAAATAGTCCGATTTATCTAATTTTCTGGCGACAGGAAAAAAAGTGGGGGCGGAAGTTGAAGCAATAATCGCATTAGCTAATTTTTCATCGGCCCTTATTTTATTTCTTTCTATAAAAGCAGATTTGTGTAAGCGTAATTGCATTTGAGTAATATCAACCGAAGTCACAATTAAATCGGTCTTCACATCATTAAAAGTTAAATTTTTAAAATATTGATTGGCTCTTTTTATTAAAACTTGATTATCATATTTAGGGCGAATTAAACAACTAAACCACCCTCTTTTTTGTTTTGGATTAAAAATTTCAGGAATATCTGCTTCATATAATTCAGCGATTTCTTGGGCGCTTTTTCCAATGGCTAATAATCCCCCAATAATCGCCCCTGTTGAAGTCCCTACAATTAAATCAAATCTTTGTCCTAAAGGGATTTGTTCATTATTTTTATTATTTAAATATTTTTCAATATTAGCCAATAAATGAATAGATAAATATCCCCGCGTACCACCACCATCAAGGCTTAAAATTCTAAAATGACTCATTAAATTGTTTCCTTTGTATTAAAACGATCAAGATAGGTTGTTATGACTTTCCAATCAATCATACTTTCATTAAATAATAAAGTATTGGTTTTTCTGTCTGTTTTGGTTTCAAGAGGTGTTTTATTGGGCAGAAATAGGGCGGGCATTAAAGTATGCAATAAAATTACCTCACCTGACTTAAATTGATGTAAGTGAATAAATAAAGGCGAGGCACGACGGGTTTTATCTTTTTGATTTACGCCAAATTCAATATTTGCTCCATTTGAGAAATGGTAATTATGGGGTAGACCAAAAACGGTTCGTTCTGGTATTTTAGTTATTCTTTTCCCCTTACTAACATCAAGCATTAAATCATGGTCTGCTTTAAATTGGGGTTCCGCTGTTCGTCCATTAACTTGATGTATTCCATTTACATTACGACCATAAGAACGATAAAATTGTTGTTCTTTAGCTGCTTCATTTAATAAAGATAAGGCATTACGTCCTGTTAAAGAAATATCAAAACGGGTTTCTTTAGAAAAAGCACTAAAAGGCGGGATATTAAGAGTGTTTTGCCATTCTTCTATCTGTTTTTTAAAGGCATATTTATCTTTTGGAATGGTTAAATCACTGCCTTCTATTGATTGAATTGAAATAGAACCAAATCCTTTACGCGCTCGACTACCCAATCCACCTAATAAACCAAAGGCTAATAAAGCTTGTTCAAGTTGTTGTGTTAATTCAGGCGTTATATTGGGTTTTAAAACACATCTTAAATTAAAAGTTTGTCCTGATTGAAAAGCGCCTCTTAAATAGCCATTATTAAAATGATAAAGCCCTTGTCCTAATAAATATTGAATCCCCGCATTGGGTTTATCTGTTTTAGCAATGGGCTTTAAATTAGCATGGCTTATTTTTAATAAAAAAGCGCCTTGTCCTTTATCTGCATCACCAAATAAATTGCATTCTTGTTGGTGTAATTGTCGTAAGGCATTGGCATCGTTTGTTGCTTGGTTTCTTAAACGCGCCCAATTTAATGCTCGCCACCAAAATCTTAAAGCACCTTTAACAGAGGCGGGCGAAATATGGCTGGCTTTTTGTTCTGCATTGCCGATAAACATCGGCGTATTAATAAGATAATCAACTTTAATCACTTTGGGCATAAAATAATTCCTTACATAAATATTTTTTTATTGGGATATAGCATAGCAGGAAATTCCAAATAGTTTATTGGTTTAGGAGCTTGTAATTCAGTATTACTAATTTTTTCCATAAATTATAAAATCTTTTTTCTTGCTATATCAATCAAAATAAATTGCTTTCATCTTTATAATAAAATACAGTGAGATTTTTAATAAAAGAATAAATTACTTTTTATGCAACCAATTATTAATTTTTTTAGTAGTCCTGTTTTTAATATCATTAGTGGCGTTTAGGAAAGGCTTTATCAAAAAGAAAAATTGCCATTTTTGCAGATGAAGAATATGATGATTTAAAGGATATTTTAATTGATTCTAATATGTTTCTTGAAAAGAATATTATAAGAATTTCACATAATTCGATTAAAAAAGCAAAAGAATGTTCTTTATTTCTTGTTTATTATGAAAAATATAAAAATCAGATAGACGACATTATTAAATTCGGAAAGAAATACGGTCGTTGTTAATTTTAGAGGACGTTTATTAAATGATATTTTTATTAGTATGATAACAACCAGTTTTAAGTAAGATATTGTTAGCTAAAGAACCACTGGATTACAAAATAATATAGTGCCATTTTATTCTATTGACATGGTGCAGAAAAATAATGGCACACTTCGTCTTGTCGAGATTGGAGATGGACAAGTTTTAGATAAAAAAACGTGGAGTATTAAATCTTTTGCAAGTATTTTTGTTCAATACAAATAAGCGCTAATATTAATATTATTATAGAATCACGGTTTCCTTTTTTAAAAATATCACTAATGGCTTTTCCATCTGAATATTATTTGTATGCAGGACTGATTCTTATTTTAGCTTATTTTATCCGAGGCATAACAGGTTTTGGCTCTGGATTAGTCGCGGTTCCTTTACTTGCTTTGTTTTATCCTCTGACAATTGTGGTTCCTGTTGTTTTATTACTTGATTTTAGTGCTTCATTGGTAATGGGTGGGCGGGATTTAAAACGTATTGAATGGCAAGAAATACGCTTATTAATTCCAATTAGTTTTTTAGGTATTTTGATTGGTTCTAATTTATTAATGAATTTACCAAGGCAACCAACTTTGCTTATTTTGGCTTTTTTTATTTTTATTTTTGCCATTCGCAGTTTATTGAATATTCAAGGACATCGTCATATTTCTCGCTATTGGGCTATTCCTGCGGGGTTAACAGGCGGAACTATTGGGGCTTTATTTGGAACAGGCGGTCCGCCTTTTGTTATTTATTTAAATCATCGGATTGAAGATAAAACAAAATTACGTGCCACTTTTTCCGCCTTATTTTTTATTGACGGTTTAATCCGAATTATTACTTTTTTTATATTGGGTTTGTTTATTTCAAAAATTATTTTATGGGGACTGGTGGCGGGGTTGCCTATTATGTTGGGAGCTTTGTATTTGGGCGCAAAAATTCATACTGGATTAAGCCAAACCCGCCTAGTGCAAATTATTGGTTTATTATTATTGGGGTCTAGTTTATCTTTAATTATTAAGGCGTTTACTTTGTCTTAAGTTTTAATATTTGTTGCTCTATATAAAATAATTCATCTTGGGCTGTTTTATCTTGGGGATTTATTTTAAGGCATTCATGATATTTTTGTTTCGCTTCTTCAAATTGTCCTAATTCAATTAAAATATAACCGACTCCGCGTTTGGCACGGGTTAATTCTTTATTTTTTACTGTAGCGGGAGAAATTTCGGCATCTTTTTCCGCTTGTTGAAAAGTGGCTAAGGCGTTTTTCCAATCTCTTTTGATTTGATAATAATGTCCCAATTCTGAGCGATATTGAGAATTAACAGGAGATAATGCCAAAGCTTGTTGTAAATATTTTTTGGCATTTTCTAGTTCTCCTAAATCAAAACTGGCATAACCTTTGTAATATATAGCTTCAGCGCAGAGGTAATCAATAACAATCGCATCTTTATTTTCATTTCGGGCTTGCATCATGTAATAGAGGGTTTCTGTTAAATCTCGAGCAGCATAAACTTGCTGTTCTGGATTATTATAAAATCCTTGGCATTGTTGTATTATTTTATCAAAGTATTTTGTAACAGCCTCTTTGGTTCTATTACGTCCTAATAATGAAATTCCTTTGAGTAATAGTTGCTCTTTTTCTGATATAGGTTGTTCCGTAATAAGGTTATTTTGTTGTTGATTAACACAACCTGTAAAAATTAAACAAATTAATAGTCCTATTTTTTTCATTTTGATATCTCTTTTTGTTTTGATTTTTTAGCCGCAACTCGTTTCATGGCAGCTTCAATGGCGGCTTTTTTAGGATCAATTGTGCCTGCTTTGGGTTTTTTATTAAGGGCTTCTTTTTTCTTGCGTAAATTGGCTTTGCGTTCGGCGGCTATTCGTTCTAAGCGGGCTTCTCGGGCTTCATGACGTTGCATGGCTTTATTTGATTTTTGCTTATCGGCTTGTTTTGCTCGAATTTCACTTTTAGCAAAGCGATAATAATCAACTAAGGGAATATGGGACGGACAAACGGCACTACAACAACCACATTCAATACAATCAAATAGATGCGCCTTTTCGGCTCGTTCAAATGCTTGGCTTTGACTGTGCCAATAAAGTTGTTGAGGGAGTAAATTAACAGGGCAAACAGTGACACAGTCGGCGCAACGAATACAAGGTAACTCGGGATATTGTGGGGCACTTTGTTCGCTGAGTGCTAAAACACAGTTTCCCGCCTTGGTTAGCGGGATATCATCTCGTTGTAAAGATAATCCCATCATGGGACCGCCTAAAATGAGTTGTTGAACGGGTTGAGTGAAACCGCCTGCTTGTTTAATTAATTGCTGTAGCGGGGTTCCAATGCGGGCGCAAAAATTTTGCGGGTTTTTAATGGCATCGCCTGTAATGGTCACAATGCGGGAAATTAAAGGACGTCCATTAAAAATGGCATCGGCAATATGGGCGAGGGTGGCAACATTTTGACATAAGATTTGTTGGTCAGCAGGCAATTGTTTACTGGTTAATTTAATGCCTGTTAATAATCGAATTAGTTGTTTTTCTCCGCCACTCGGATAACGAGTTGGAACAAGACAAATTTCAATATTTAAGGCTTTTTGTTGGTTTATTTCGGCTTGTAAAACTTGGGCGGCTTCTTTTTTATTATCTTCAATGCCAATAAGACAAGTTTTAGGATTTAGTATTTTTTGTAAAATTGTAATGCCTTGAATAATCTGGCGGGCATTTTCTTGCATTAAAATATCATCGCAGGTGATATAAGGCTCGCATTCGGCGCCATTAATAATTAAGGTTTTAATTTGTTGCTGTTGGGCGCCTGCGACTTTAATATGAGTTGGAAAGGTTGCCCCACCTAAGCCGACAATTCCCGCCCATTGAATACGTTCTTGGATTAATTGCTTATCACTGTCAAGAGATAAAGGGGGGGGTAAGTCATGCCATATTTCTTGATGATTATTTTGGATTAGAATACATAAGGCGCTGGTGCCAGAAGCATGGGCAATGGGATGTTTGGCAATGCTGGCAATTTTACCTGATACGGGAGAGTGAATATTGGCACTGATCAGTCCATCGGCTTGAGCAATGAGTTGTCCTTTTAAGACGGTATCACCTGTTTTAACAATTGGCAGGGCGGGGCGTCCAATATGTTGATTTAGAGGTAAAATTAAAATATCGGGAATATTGGCTTCATTTAATCCTGATTTTAAGGAGATTGATTTATGCTCTTCAAGGAGTAATCCACCTGAAAATTTCCAAGGTTTAAACATTATCTAAATCCTTATTGGGTGCGGGAAATTTCCAATCAGCTAAAGTCGTTTTAATGGGTAACATATCAATACATTCAACAGGGCAGGGCGGGACACATAATTTACAACCTGTACATTCTGCTTCTATTACGGTGTGCATTTGTTTTGCGGCACCTAAAATAGCATCAACAGGACAGGCTTGAATACATAGGGTACAACCAATGCATTCTGCTTCTCGAATAATGGCGATAAGGGGTTGCTCTAATTCAACTCCCACCTCGGGATCAAGCGGCAATATTTCTTTACCTAATAAATCAGCGAGTTCAACAATCACTTGTTCGCCGCCTGGTGGACAACAGTTAATCTCCGCTTTTCCTTCGGCAATGGCTTTTGCATAGGGTTTGCAACCTGCAAAACTACATTGTCCGCATTGTGTTTGAGGAAGAATGGCGTTAATTTTATCGGCAACAGGATCGCCTTTAACTTTAAAGCGAATGGCGGCGTAACCTAATAATAAGCCAAAACAAAGTGCCAATAATGTAATAACGAGAACAGCAAACATATTAGCCCTTGGTTAACCCTGTAAAACCCATAAAGGCTAAAGACATAATGCCTGCCGCAATTAAGGCAATGGCATTGCCTTTAAAGGGTTCGGGTACATCTGCGGCATCAATGCGTTCGCGCATGGCGGCAAATAACACTAACACAAGAACAAAACCCGCTGAAGCACCCGCGCCATATAAAAAAGATTCAATAAAATTATGTTGTTGAGTGGTATTTAGTAAAGCAACCCCTAAAACGGCGCAGTTGGTGGTAATTAAGGGTAAATAAATGCCTAATAGTTGATATAACAAAGGACTTTTTTTATGCATCACCATTTCGGTGAATTGAACCACAACGGCAATGACTAAAATAAAGGCAATACTGCGTAAATAATCTAATCCAAGGGGAAGTAAAATATATTGGTAAACAATATAGGAACAACAGGCGGATAAGGTGAGGACAAAGGCGGTTGCCATACCCATTCCAAGGGCCGTTTCTAATTTACGAGAAACCCCCATAAAAGGACAAAGCCCTAAGAATTTAACAAGGACAAAATTATTAACAAGGGCGGTACTAACTAAAATTAAGGCATATTCTTTCATAACGGCTAGTTTATCATATAGGTCTAAATAATTAAGCGAAATAATAAATGACCTCTATATTTAACTTTAACGCTTCTTTTAATTTTACGTTAGGTTTATCTTATGTCTAAAAAAATTAAACACCCTCATGCTTTTATGCCCCCCATTGAAAAAAACTTAACCCAAGAATCTTGGCGGGTTTTTCGTATTATGTCAGAATTTGTTGATGGGTTTGATCGACTTTCGCATATTTGGCCCTCAGTGAGTGTTTTTGGATCCGCTAGAACTTCTGAGGATCATCCTTGGTATAAAAAAACGGTTGAAATCTCTCGCATTCTTTCTGATAGCGGTTTTGCGGTGGTGAGCGGGGGCGGACCTGGTATTATGGAAGCGGCCAATAAAGGCGCTTATGAAGGTAAATCTGCCAGTGTTGGACTTAATATTCAATTGCCTTTTGAACAATCGGGTAATCAATATCAAGATATTGCATTGGAATTTCGCCATTTCTTTAGTCGTAAGGTGATGTTTGTTAAATATGCTTCGGCTTATGTGGTCATGCCTGGTGGTTTTGGTACTTTAGATGAATTTGCGGAAATTTTAACTTTGGTACAAACAGGTAAATCAAGACAAATTCCCATTATTTTAGTGGAAAGTGAATTTTGGGGCGGGTTAATTGATTGGTTTAAAAGTACGTTATTAAAAAATGGCACTATTGGGGAAAAAGATTTGGATTTAATTCAAATTATGGATGATCCGCATGAAGTGGCTAATGCTATTTTTGCGCATTATGAACATCGTGGGTTTGAGTTATCCGAAGAAGAACAACAAATTCAGTTACAGTTATAGAGATTTAATGAATATCAATCGTATTTTAATAAAATCACTGTCAGCACTCTATGCAACCAGTGCTAATAATCGCCTTTCTATTTTAATGTATCATCGCACATTAAAAAAACCGAATCATTATCATTCCACCATGTGTGATGCGGTTTTAAATCAACATTTTAAAATATTAGCAGAAAATTTTAAGGTGTTGTCGTTAGAAAAAGCAGTTGAACTTTTATATCAAAATAAATTACCTAAAAATGCGGTGGTAATTACATTTGATGATGGTTATGCGGATAATGCCACCGTGGCTTTACCTTTATTATTAAAGCATCAATTAACCGCGACTTTTTTTATTTTGCCTGATTATTTTAAGGGCGGGATGATGTTTAATGATCGGGTCATGTTGGCATTAGAACATTTACCTAATGGGTGTTATGAATTAACCGAAGGCATTGATTATCAGTTTCATTTAACCGATAAAGCCAGCCGACTTGCTGAAATTATCGAAATTATTAAAAGAATTAAACATTTACCCATAGAGCAACGAGATTTAGTGTCGCAAAATTTGTTTAATTTATTAACCGATAAACCCAAAGATAATTTAATGGTAACGGAACAACAAGTTAAATTATTACACCAAAAAGGCATGACCATTGGCGGTCATACCATGACTCATCCTATTTTAGCAAAACTGGATTTAGGGGAGGCGGAACGGGAAATTAGCGATTGTTATAATGTCTTAAGTGAATTATTAAAATCGCCCATTACTACTTTTGCTTATCCTAATGGTAAAAAAACCTTAGATTACAGCAATGACCATATTGAATTATTAAAAAAAGCGGGCTATCAAATAGCGGTTTCAACCGAGGCAGGTCCTGCAACTACTCAAAATAATCAATTTGAATTACCTCGTTATGGACCTTGGCAAACCGATGCAAAGCGTTTTATTTATTCTTTTATTCAATCAAGACGATTGCTTTAGGCGATTTTGCATATTCTTAAATTTAATTTCTAAATCCCATGCTTCTAATTTCGTTCGACGGTTAATATAAAGCGAAAAACCTGCTGCAAGATAAAAAGGTGCAATTAAAGACATGGCAATAAAAAGAATGGCATAATCTAAAATAATACCAATATCAACACTATATAATTCGTCATTTAAAAAACGGTCAACCATTGTTTCAGGCATCATAATTAAAATAAAAAAATAACAAGATATAAATATAACAAATTCAAATACAAAACAAATCCAAGTCAGCCAAAAAGAATTTTGTCCATGTCCTAATACAGCTGCACGACGGCTTTTGGCTTCGCCTTTTTGTTGTTCAAGTAAAACCAAGGGATAATAAAAAGAACGATTAAAATTAAATCGATGCCATAATAAACTCGAGAAAAAAAGGGGCTTTATAATCACTTTAAACCATTGTTTCATGACTTGTTTTAGTGAGATTTGTTCTGAAAATAAAGTACGACTTAACCAAAAGGTTAAAGCAGGTTCGTATAAGGGTTTAAGCCACCAAATAATAAATAAACCAATCCATTCTGAATCTTTTGTGTGAAAAAAGAAAGCACTTAATATAAAAACGGGGAGGGCAATAATAACCCAAAGTTTCCATAAAGGGATAAACCATTTTCTTGCCATTACAAAACCCAGATCAATGGATTCAAAGGTCGTTCTAATTCTTAATTGGGTGGTGATTTGATCAAGTTGCATGGTGTTTTTTTCCTGCCAAACTTAAATAAGCAATGACAAAAGTCCATAATAAACTGGCAACAAAATATTTCACACTGGGAGGGAACAGACTTGGAGACCAAAAAGCTTCAATAAAAGCGGCAATAAAAAACATTAATGCCGCTCCCATCATTAAAATTAAAGCATCAGGCGCAATTTTTTTAAGGGCATCAAGACGGCTGAATTGTTGAGGTGCTATGAGTTTATGACCGAGCATAAAGCCCGCCGCCCCTGAAATAACAATGGCGGTTAATTCAAAAGCACCATGTCCGCAAACAAAACTCCAAAAAGTGTCTTGAAATCCTAATTGGGTTAAATGCCCACTGATACCGCCTAATAAAATGCCATTATAAAACAAATAAAAAAGACTGCCAATGCCTAGAAATAAACCACCTGCAAAGGTACGGAAACCAATCCCTGTATTATGTTGAATATAATAACCAAACATCATTAAATTGGTTTCTGATTTTCGAGATTCTGTTCGCCCTAAATGACGATTACTCGGATCATACATTTGCTCCATTCCATTGACACTTTGAACAGGCATTAAAGTATAAATAAATTGGGCATTATTAAAACATAATAAACCAACCACTAAAGCAGGTAACAGTGAGAATATTAATGCCGCATAAAAATATCGAATATAAGCTCTAAATGTTTGCGGAAAAGTGGTTGAAATAAATTCAATGAGTTTCCATAATGAAAAATGTTTTTTACGGTAAAACTGTTGATGCCCTTGTAAAACAAGGCGATGTAATCGTTCAATTAAATAAGGGCTATAATGCCTTGTTTGAGCTAGAGCATAATGATTACAGAGGGTTTTATATAAAATCGGCAGTTCATATTGGGCAGCTATTGAGAGTGAACTAAATAATTTTTCTTTATTTTTTAATAATTGCTCAAATTTTTGCCATGTTTTATGATTTTGTGCTTCAAATTGTTGTTGTTTCATCGTCCTTCTCCCATTAACCAAATGCCATAAGCCATGAGTTTTTGTTCTCCTACTTTTCCTGTTTCTTTTGTAATGGATTGTAATATATTGGCGAGTTCAATGCGTCTTTCTGTTGATAATTGAGGTGCGCGTTCCAGATAATTTAAAATGGTGATGCGATCGGTTGTTTTTAAATAAGGCGGGGGAACTTGAGCCGTTATTTTTTCATATTTTAGGGCAGAAGGCGGTTTATGTTGATAAACCACTAAAGTTCCTGCGGCATAATCTCCTAAACGTTTAAAATTTTGACTAAATAATAAGCTTAACAAGCCAAAGCCATACATAAAAGGAAGAAAATCAACCGCTAATAATAAATTACGAATCAATGAAGAAGACCAAGAAATAGGAGTGCCATTGTCATTAACCACGATAAGCCCCATTTGTTTTTTACCAGGTGTTGCACCTCGATAAACTTCAAAAATAACATGATAAAACCATTCAATTAGAAAAATACTAATAAAAATAATTGCATCTCCAATGCCTTCAAGTCGAGAAAATAGAATGGTTAAAACAATATAGATTGCAAACCGTATTAATATATCAATCAGCCAAGCACAAGCGCGCGGTGCGGCACCCGCTACTTTAATTTCTAAATCAATGCCTTCAGGCGTTTCATGGAGATAAGTGGTGTCTAATTTATCTTGATTCAAGAAATTGACTCAGTATGATGAAAAATATCATAGTAAGAAGCATAGCTTGAAGCCGTATAAACAGCACTGTATAGAAAGAGCGTTATGATTGTATAAAGACCTAATGCAATCAGTACACCGATTGAATTAGTTAGTTGATTAACATCCACTTTAAATACATAAAAAGCCCCAACGGCAGGAATAAATATCAGAATTAATAGCATAAAAAAAGCAAGACCCAATATCATCATGGGTAAAATATTTTTTAAACAGGCTTTAAAACTTTCTAAAAAAGCCGTTTTTGCATCTTGTCCATCAATTGTGATTAATGCAGGAGCAAACCAAACCCCTGCATAAGGTAAAAAAGCGAGACTTATAAAAACAAGTGCTAAAGCAATAGATTGTAATTTTGCCATTAAAAAAGCTTCTGAATACAGTTCCATAAATAAATTAGGTTCTGCTAATAAGGTAGGGATATCAATGGGTAAAACAAAAAGGCTTAAGGCAAAAACAAGAAGAACAATGGCGATTAATGAGATTAAATATATAAATCCAAGTAATAATAACTGTTGAAAAGAATGATCAAAGCCTGCAAATAAATGCCGAATTTCCATTTTTTTACCATCAGAATAAGCCTGACAACCCAACATAATTCCACCCATAAGGACAATAGAGAATGGAGTCGAAATTAAATCTCCTATATAAGGTATAGATGAAACGCCACTGAGTAATAAAGAATAAAACAACAAGATAAAAAACCAAATAAAAGGCGATTTTAGGACTCTTTTTAGGGCCTTTTTTAACCACTTAATGCCATTGCCTGCAGGGACTGAATAAATAACGGTGGCTTCTCCTTGGCTAATTAAAGCAGCTGAGGGAGCTTGATAAATATTAAGCTCAGCCTCATTTTCTTCAATATAAATAACCAGTCCCATTCGTTGCATATCTATTTGATATTCTGTTGCTTTTTCTTCTGACAGGTCTTTTTTTAATAACGTCGGAATGGATATTTGAAGTAATTTTTGAGCTTTCTCAGGCGTGCCATATTTGGTTGTAAATCGTTCAATAAAGGTCGCTTCATTAAATTCTTTGGTCTTTTCACCGATATAAATAACTTTATATTTTTTTTCCATCTCTCCAACCCAATGTTTATGTTTAAATTGTTAATTTAATAAATTTTGTAATAATAATTTATTTTTAAATGTTTGCTTTTGGCATTTTAGACGTTGTGCACCAAAAATGTATTGTAAATTTAATAATGCGTCGTCAAAATGATCATTAATAACCAAATAATCAAATTCTGGATAATGAGACATTTCTGATTTTGCTTCTTGCATACGGCGTTGGATGATTTCAGCATTATCTTGTCCCCGTTTTTCTAATCTGGTTTGTAATGCCGAGATTGAGGGCGGTAAAATAAAAATGGTTTTGACTGAGGAAAAAATATTACGAACCTGTTTTGCACCTTGCCAATCAATTTCTAAAATACAGTCAATCCCTTGCCCTAATTGATGGCGAATAGATTGTTCTGTGGTGCCATAATAATTTCCAAAGACTTTGGCATGTTCTAAAAACTGGCGGTTATTAATCATTTCAATAAAATCAGTTTCCGAAGTAAAATAATAATGTTGACCATTTTTCTCTCCTTCTCTTGGTGGACGAGTGGTATGGGAAATGGATAATTGTAAATTAACATCTGCTTTAATTAGTGCGTTGATTAAACTTGATTTTCCTGCACCTGATGGGGCGGAAATAATATAAAGTTGACTCATAATAATGGAGGGTCTTTTAAACTGAAATCTTGCGATATATAATTATAATTGAAATAATTGCATTGAGCGATTCTTTCGGTCTTGTTTCACTTATTATTAAAAATAATCAGTTACATTTAATAAGTTATTCAATGACTTATAAAAATCTCTTTGTTCGCATATAAATTTTAAGTTCAACAATGACGTAAAACAACTATACTTATACTTTTGATAGCCTTAATTGGATTCTTTTTTATTTAAAAAATAATTAATTAAAATAATATCAATCAACCATTCTTTTTTTAAACATGAATCACCGCAAAAAATTACTTGCAGGCACTGTATTAGATGTATATAAAATCCGACGCGTTATTGGGAGCGGGGGATTTAGCCTTATTTATCTTGCTGAAGATGAAGATACGCTTGATGAGGTTGCTATTAAAGAATATTTACCCAAAAAATATGGCTGTAGAAAAGAAGATAATCTTGTTGAAATTGCTTCTCAAGAACACTTTGAAAATTTTCATCGGGGGCGTAAATTATTTTATCAAGAAGCGATGGCGCTGGCTAAATTACGCCATCCCAATATTGTGAATGTACGTAATTTCTTTTTAGAAAATGGCACAGGCTATATGGTGATGGATTATGAACCTGGTAAAAATTTGGCTCGTTATATAAAAAAACGGCAAGGCAATTTAAGCACTAATTTTATTTTAACGGTTTTCCCGCCGCTATTAGATGCCTTAGATTTAGTCCATTATTACAATCATCTACATTTAGATATTAAGCCAGGTAATATTCACTTACGGGCAGGCGGGAATCCTTTATTATTAGATTTTGGTGCCGTCCATGAATTAGATAATAATCGGGGAGAGCAAAAAGCCCAAGTCATTACGCCTGGTTTTTCCCCTGTTGAACAATATTATACTTCTGGAAAAGTGGGTCCTTGGTCTGACGTATATGCGATTGGAGCGAGTATGCGAGCTTGTATCGAAGGAAAATCCCCACCTGCTGCAACAAAAAGACACGCCAAAGAAACCATGAAATCTGCAGTATCTTTATTTCGTAAAAGTTATCCAAAATGGTTATTAGAGGCCATTGATTGGGCCATGGAAATCGATCCCACAAAACGTCCCCAAAGTGCCAATGAACTCAGAGAAGCTTTAGTCAGTGGTAAAATTGAAGCCAGTTCTACTTTTTTTAACCATGATCAGTTTGCGCACCGAAAATGAATCAGGATAACCCCGATATTGAAACAGCTCATATTAGCCTTCATGGTAATCGTCGTTACAATCAAGACAGATATGCCGTATTAAATTATGAGGACTGTTATCTTTTAGTGCTTGCAGACGGGCTTGGAGGACATCCAAAGGGCGAAGTGGCAGCGGAATATCTTATTCATGCCGCCGAACTTTTTTTTCCAAAACAATTTGAGCGAAATTTACCAATAGAGCCTTTTTTCCAATTGATTATTAATCACGCTCATCGTGAAACCGTTAAATTTGGCTCGCAAGAGGTTCCGCCCATTCAACCTAGAACAACCGCGGTTCTTGCATTGATAAAAGATGAAGAAGTGCATTGGGGACATGTGGGTGATAGTCGGCTTTATTTATTTAGAAATCAAAAAGTGATGTTTAGAACCAAAGATCATACTTATAAACAAGAGCTGATTCGGCGAGGCATTGATGTTAAAACGCAAGCAAATAATAAAAATATGGGGGCATTAGTGCGTTGTGTGGGGGGAGGTAAAAACCCGCCTATTATTGAAATGGGTCCTTTAGTTCCGCTTTTGGTTAAAGATGTTTTGGTACTTTGTTCAGATGGTTTTTGGGGACAACTTGATCCCCGAAATATCAGTCGGGCTTTTGAAGATCCTGCTTCTTTATCCATTATTTTAGCGGCTTTAGGGCAGCAAGCATTAGAAACCGCTTTTCCTAAAAGTGATAATGTGACAGCCGTGGCTTTGCGTAAATGGCGAATGCAATCTAAAAATCTAAAAACAAATCTTCAAGAATCCTCAAAAGTAAAAAAAACACAATCTGTCGATGAATTAGATAATGCCATTGATAGCCTTGAAGAATTTATAAAAAAAGTAGAACAGGATTTAAAAGAATGAGCTTTGTAAGACCCAGTGGGCGGCAAGTTAATGAATTACGTAAAATAAATATTGTTAGAAATTTTACCTGTCATGCAGAAGGTTCCGTTCTAATTAGTTTTGGTCAGACGAAAGTGCTTTGTAATGCCACCATTGAAAATAAAGTGCCACTCTTTTTAAAAGGTAAAAATCAAGGCTGGGTGACTGCGGAATATGGTATGTTACCCCGTTCGACAAATACTCGGGTTAGACGTGAAAGTAAAGGGAATCAAGGAGGGCGGAGCATGGAAATACAACGACTGATTGGACGTTCATTAAGAGCTTCCATTGATTTAAAAAAATTAGGCGAACGAACCATTATCTTAGACTGTGATGTTTTACAAGCAGATGGAGGGACTCGAACAGCTTCTATTACGGGGGCTTTTATCGCGATGCAAGATGCCTTAAATAGTTTGACCATACAAAATCCAATTATTATGCCTATTGCGGCAGTTTCAGTGGGTATTTATCAAGGTCAAGCTATTTTAGACTTAGATTATGCAGAAGATTCCAATGCTGAAACAGATATGAATGTTGTTATGAATCAGCAGGGAGAATTTATTGAAATTCAAGGAACGGCAGAAGGGCATCCTTTTAATCAAAATGAAATGAATCAAATGCTGATATTAGCAAAACAGGGAATTATGGATATTTTTAGAAACTAGGTCTATACTAATGGGTGTTTTAACGCTCAATTTTAAGTTTTTTTAAAATTGATTTGTAAAGTATTACCAAAAAATTAAAGAGGTTGTTAACCGATGTTTGCAAAATTTAAAATCCCATTATTATTTATCATTACATTATTTCACGCCAGTCTACAGGCTGCTCCTGATATTGTACTCACAACAGCGACAGGTGCTCCAGGTTCAAGTGTTAATATTGATGTGAATTTCACTAATACTGTTTTAGGCAATCCTAATGATGTTGTTGGTTTACAGTTTGATCTTTTATTTGATACTACTAAATTAACGGCTACAATCCCCGCAAATGTGACTTCTGCTAGTATTGTAGGAGGTGTGAGACTGATTGTGCAACCTGTTCTTGCACAACCCATCCCTCCTATTCCAACAGGAAAAGTAACAACCATTAGCTTTACTATTAATGGCGGTGCCGCAGATGGAATAGAAGTATTAACCGTCTCTAGTATTGTTCTGGGAAATGCAAATGGCGGAAATATTGTCATTGATGGTACAACCAATGGCTCCATTACCATCGCAACACCTGCTCCAGGAACCATTAGTTTTAATCCAATTGCGGTCAGTACCAATGAATCTGTAGCAACAACCACTGTTTCATTAGAACGTACAGGCGGTACAACAGGGGCTGTTTCTGTTACCGTGAATACTGCGAATGGAACTGCGGTTGCTGGAGGCGATTATACCGCGATTGCAAATCAAGTTGTTAGCTGGACTGATGGTGAAAGTGGCGCAAAATCAGTAACAACCAATATTGTTAATGATAATGTTATTGAAGCAGATGAAATTTTTACCTTTACTGCATCAAATGTAACAGGTGGAGCAGCGATTGGAGCGGCAACGGCAACCGTAACTATTGTCAATGATGATGTTGCTCCTGGAAGCATTAGTTTTAATCCAGTCCTTTTAAACGTAACAGAAGGAACAGCTACGATTACAGCAACATTAGAACGAACAGGGGGAAGTGATGGGGCGGTTTCTGTTACCGTTAATAGTTCAGATGGTACGGCGTCAGCAGGGACTGATTATACAGCCATTGTAAATCAAGTTATTAATTGGGCTGATGGCGACAGTGCTGCAAAAAAGGTGGTTGTTAGTATTACAGATGATGCGGCTGTTGAAAGTAATGAAATTTTCACACTAACTGTAGGAACAGCAACAGGTGGGGTTACTTTAGGTCTTGTATCTGCGATAATCGCAATTGTTGATAATGATAATCCAGGTATTATTACGATTCAATCGATTGACGTGAATGAAACAGCTGGAACGGTGATTGTTACATTAACTCGAACAGGAGGTTCAAATGGCGCTGTTTCTGTTGAGGCTTTCACTTCGGATGGTTCTGCAATTGCGGGACTCGATTACACCGCTTTAACTCAAACGGTTTCTTGGGCTGATGGAGATATTGCGAATAAAACAATTACCATTACCATTCTTGATGATACCCTCGCTGAATTTAAAGAAAACTTTAATATTGGTTTACGGAATGCAACAGGAGGTGTTGCTGTTAGTGCAGCAAATGGTGTTGCCAATATTGGTATTAATAGTAATGAAATTCCGCCATCTCAACCAGTACCCACTTTAAGCTTTTGGTTTATGTTATTAATGGCTTTCTTTATTATGTTTTCAGTCATGTTACATACTAGAAAATATCAATCATAATAAATAAATGATTTTTTAAATCATTAAATGTTTAATAAAAAGCACCTTTTTAAGGTGCTTTTTACTTCTTAAAAAATTTAGGTTTTTAATAATGAAAAAATATGTAATATATCCCATCATTGGTTTTTCTTTACTTTATTCTTTATCTGCTAGTGCTGCACCTTTATGGCAAGATATTAAGGTTGAAAATAACCAAGCAAGAGCATCCAGTTTTCGTTCTGTCCGAATTAATTGGGATAGTCTTGATAATATATTGGCAAAACAAGTTAAAAAGGAAATTTCTTTGCCCTTGCCAGACGGGGGATTCATGGTATTTTCTATTCATGAAAATAATCTAATGTCTCCTGAATTAGCAGCAAAATATCCAGAAATCAAATCTTATAGTGGATTTGCAATTGATAATCATGCAATTACAGTACAGTTAGATAAAACTCCTAACGGCTTTCATGCGATGATTTTAGGAGATGGTTTAAATATTTATATTGATCCAACGAATTTAACTAATATTGATGACTATATTAGTTATCATAAACATAATTTAATTAATAGTCCCCAACATTTTTGTAAAACAAAAACCAAAGATTTAATACAACAAGCAAAATCAAAACAAAATAATTTAAATCGTTCAAATGGTTTAGAAAAAAAAACATATCGGCTGGCAGTTGCTGCAACAGGTGAATATAGTGCAGTTTTTGGGGGAACAAAGTCGGGTGCCTTGGCACAGATTGTCACCACAATAAATCGGGTTACAGGTATTTATGAAAAAGATTTAGCCGTTACTTTTCAATTAATTGGCAATACGGATAGTATTATTTATACAGACGCCACAACAGATCCATTTAATAATAATGATGCGGATGTTCTTATTGATCAAAATCAAACGAATACGGATGCGGTTATTGGTACTGCGAATTATGATATTGGGCATGTTGTTAGTACTGGCGGTGGGGGTCTTGCTGGTTTGGGTGTCGTTTGTAATAGTAATCAAAAGGCCAATGGAGTTACAGGTTCGCCAAAACCTTCTGGAGATGGATTTGATGTTGATTTTGTAGCTCATGAAATGGGACATCAATTTGGTGGTAATCATTCTTTTAATGGCACTGATGATAATTGTGGACCTTCTCGAGTCTCTTTTAATGCTTATGAACCTAATAGTGGTTCAACTATTATGGCTTATGCGGGTATTTGTGATAGCGAAAATTTAGAATTACATTCGCATGATAATTTTCATAGTAAAAGCCTAGGAGAAATACAAGATTATCTTTCTTTTGCACCTGGTAATACTTGTGGTGATATCTCATTATCAGGTAATAAAATTCCAACTGCAAATGCAGGAATCGATTACAGTATTCCTGCTCAAACACCTTTTACTTTAACAGGAACAGGATCTGATGCTGATGCAGGGGATGTTTTAAGTTATAGTTGGGAACAAGTTGATTTAGGTGAAGCATCATCATCCACTTCATTAAGTGTTGATTCAGGAAATAGACCTATTTTTAGATCTTTTTCTCCAACAGCAATCCCAAGCCGTACTTTTCCAAAAATTTCCGATATTATTGGAAATACACAAACTATTGGAGAAGTATTACCCACCACCACCAGAACCCTTAATTTTGAATTAATCGTGCGGGATAACCATCAAGGCAGTGGTGCTTATAGTACAAGCCTTGCTAAAGTGGGTGTTGATTCTAATTCAGGTCCCTTTAAAGTAACCGCACCTAATACCAATGTAACTATAACGGGAAATACCACAGAAACAGTGACTTGGGATGTTGCATCAACCGATCAACCTCCTGTTAATTGTACTCAAGTTAAAATATTACTTTCAACCGATGGTGGAAATACAGCCCCCATCACCGTTTTAGATAATGTCATTAATGATGGTTCAGAAACGGTCACAATTCCAAATATTAATACAACAACCGCTCGTATTAAAATAATGTGTGTCAATAATATCTTTTTTGATATTTCAGATCAAAATTTTACAATTACAAAAGGAGCAAATGCAGATACAACACCTGATGCTTTTACTTTTGTAGATCAAACAAATGTGGCATTAAATAGCTTAATTATGTCTAATGCCATCACCATTGCAGGAATTGACACAGCAACCTTAGTCACTGTTTCAGGGGGAGAATATGAAATTGATGGTAATAATACTTGGTTAACCACTAGTTCAATGGTTAATAATGGTCAAGCGATTAAAGTACGCCAAACCTCATCAACGAGCTTTTCTACTGCGACTAATACCGTTTTAACTATTGGAGGTGTGGCAGATACTTTTACAATAACGACTCAAGTTAAGAGTGCTATTATCAAAGGAGATGCAAATGGTGATAATCTCCTTAATGTAAATGATATTATTGTTGTTGTTAATTTGATTTTGACTTCAGGTACAGTGACTCCTGCAAATGATTGTAATGGAGATGGAAATCTAAATGTTAATGATATTGTTTGTCTTATTAATATTATACTAGCCCCTTAAAAAAATAATAGTTTAGGGGCAAATCTTGCCCCTATTTCAATAAATCATCCAATTCTTGCGATTTCTTTTTCGCAAGTTCATTGACATCTTCCGCTTTTTTATAAGCATCAACCATCGGTTTAAAAGGATTATCTTCGGATATTTCATGTTTTTCTTTTTTGGGTTCAGCAGTGGGTTCTGGATCAGAACATCCAACCAAAACAAAACAAGAAAAAACCAAAAAACCATACTTAGCTTTATTTAACAACATACAAATAACCAACTCATTAAAAATTAAATTTAAAGTATAGCGTTTAATTTTAAAGTTTTTTGTATTAGAAATGTAACCCTGCCTATTTTTTTAAAAAAAGAAGCTAATATTATTGTCATATTTCCAAATTAAATTTTTTAAAATAATGTCCCTTCGATTTTTTATTATTAGTTTTATTTTATGTTCACTTATTATTTGTAAAACATCCCATTCAAAAGAAATTAAATCCAATAAGGTTATTCATACTTTAACCAAGGCGGATAAAAAATATTTTTTTAAAAATATTGATGCCCGATTATTTCAATATCTTGAATACTTTATGATAGCGGGGGTTGAATATGATCTGGATTGGCGATTATTAGCCGCTATGGCTTATCAAGAATCTCATTGGAATGAAAAAGCAACCTCAAAAACAGGGGTTAAGGGTTTAATGATGTTAACCAAAATCACCGCCAAAGAAATGAACATTAACGATCGAAAAGATCCAATTCAAAGTATTACAGGTGGGGCTAAATATATCAAATTATTAATGCAACGCCTGCCTTCTCGAATCCAACAACCCAATCGCTTATGGATGGCATTGGCGGCTTATAATATGGGATATGGACATCTTGAAGATGCCCGTGTATTAACGGATCGACAAGATGATAATCCTGATTTTTGGCTTGATGTAAAGCAACGTTTACCACTATTACAAAATAAACTTTATCATTCAACCTTAAAACATGGGCATGCCAGAGGCAATGAAGCAAAAACATATGTCGCCCGTATTCGGGCTTTCTATGACATATTACGCTGGTATTATCCAGTCGAAACATAAATAAAATTAATAATAAACAATAAAAACTTAGATCATAAAAATATTTAATGTAGTTATTACTTGTACTTTGGATATTCTAAACTACACTGAAAGTATCAGTTGATTATGAGTTAATTGATTCTTGAAATACATTGGACAACAAAGAGGAATAAACAAATGGCAGCAACTCACCCTAGTACCGTAGAAAGCACCGCGATTCCAGATGGTTTTAATAACTGGTCTGAACAAAGTGCAAGGGAAACCGCCGCAGGTGAAAATATTGAACTTGGTGATGAACATTGGGAAGTCGTGTATTTTCTTAGAAATCACTGCCAAGAAAATGGTTCTACTTGTAGCGCTCGACTCTTGCTTAAAGCGATGACTGCAAACTTCAAAAAACGGGGAGGTAAAAAATACTTATATACTTTATTCCCTAGAGGTCCTGTGTTTCAAGCAACTAAAATAGCAGGCGTTCCACTTCCTGCTTATACGCTTGATCTTTCTTTTGGCAGTGTACATTAGAAATAACAAAAAAAAGCTCAAGAATAGAGCATTACTTTAATAAACAAGGCGACAATTAAGTCGCCTTTTTTTATTCTCTAAGGTAAACTTGTTTTTTTAAAACTTATTTTTTAAGTATTATGCGCACTCGTTTTAAAACCTTTATTTTCACTGCTTTATTTTTCTTCATTAATTTTATTGCCACAGGTTGTAGTACAATTGATAAAGCGGGCGCGATTGTTCCTAATTTTCTCGAAGATATGTCTTTTGCTTATCAACAAGATATTCAACAAGGTAATGTCATTACCCAAAGCCAAATTAATCGTTTATTACCTAGTATGAGTAAACAACAAGTCCGCTATTTATTAGGAACACCCATGTTGGTTGATACTTTTCATCAAAATCGTTGGGATTTTATTTATTATTTTAAAGAACGTCGAAAAGATCCCATTAAGCGAATTTTTAGTGTTTTTTTTGATGATAATAAATTAATTAAATTAACAGGAGATTATGCGCCTCAAGATAAAGATGAAGCGACTGAGATTAAGAAAAATGAATTAGTGGTCTCTGTTCCTGATTATATTCCACCCAATCGGGGATTTATTATTCGTCTTTTGGCATTTATGGGTATCATTATTGATGAAAGTTAAGTCTTATTTTTTAATTTTTATCTTTTTTCTAATAAGTGCGGGTAGTTTTGCAAAAGATGTTTATGTCACGGATCAATGTAAAATTATTATGCGGAAAGGAGAATCTGGCAGTGATAAAATTTTACGTCAATTATCTAGCGGGGATAAATTAAAATTAATTCGTCAAAATAAAGTTTCAGGTTATAGTCGAATTAAAACAGAAAAGGGTGAAATAGGTTATGTATTAAATCACCAAATTTTAGCAAACCCCATCGCCAAAATTAAACTAATGACCGTCAATAAACAATTACTCGCCTTGACTTCGGAACCTGATAAAATAGCAGGTAAATTAGTGAAGTTGCAATTGAAATATAATGAATTAACACAAAAAAGCCAAGATATTGTCGATCAATTTGGCGTATTACAAAAAGATTATCAAGAATTGCGGGCTATATCAGATAGTGCAGTCCAAACGGAAGAAAAATATTTGCAACTTAATCGAGAACAAAATAATTTAATCCGTCAAAATGAAGAATTAAAACAAAGTAACTTAGAATATCGCAATCATGCAAAACAACACTGGTTTATGATTGGTGCAGGCGTTATTTTATTAGGGATTATTATTGGATTGATTTTACCTAATTTAACCAGAAGACGACAAAAAAGTAGTTGGGGCAATAGCTTTTAAAATGAAAAAGAAATTAGTGTTGGTTCATGGTTGGGGTATGAATAATGCGGTTTGGCAAAGTATTATTCCTCAATTGGAAAAACAATATGAGGTTTTTTTAGTTTCATTACCAGGTCATGATCAAGATTATCTCAATTCAAATATTCCAACAACGCTGACCGATTGGGCGACTTATGTTTTACAAAAAGCGCCTGACAAAGCCCATTGGTTAGGTTGGTCATTAGGCGGAGAAGTGGTTTTAAAAGCGGCGAGTTTAGCCCCTGAGCGATTTGAAAAATGTTTTATTATGACCAGTACGCCTTGTTTTATGCAACAAGAAAATTGGCAAAGTGCCATGCCTGAAATAAATTTAACACATTTTTCTAAAGCCTTATTTCAACGCCCCAATAAAACTTTAGAGCGCTTTTTGTTATTACAAGTTAGAGGATGTAAAAATGAATCTCAAATTTATGTAAGTCTTAAAAAAGCCTTTGAAATACAACCCGAACCTAATTTACAAGCTTTAAAAATAGGTTTAAAGTTGTTAAAAAACACTGATTTACGCCCCTTAATTCAAAATTTAACCCTGCCTATTTATTGGCTTTTTGGAAGTAAAGATACGCTGGTTCCCGCCACTTGTGCGGAAGCATTAGCTCAATTGCTTCCTACTTATCAAGGTTCCGTTATCACCAAATCAGGACACGCGCCTTTTTTATCCCATCCCCAACAAACACTTGATTTAATTCATTGTTTTTTTAATGATCATGTTTGATAAACAAAAAACTCGTGCCGCCTTTTCAAAAGCGGCTTTAAAATATGATGAACTGGCAATATTGCAACAACAAACAGGTGCTCAAATGTTACAGCGCTTGCAATATATTAAACACAATCCACACCTTATTATGGATATTGGGGCGGGAACAGGCATTCATACAAGGGCTTTAAATAAACAATATCCCAATGCGCAAGTGATTGCCCTTGATTTTGCTTTGCCCATGCTCAAAAAAATACAAAAACCCTTTCGTTTATTTAATAAAATTCAGTGTATTTGTGCGGATATGGAAGCCTTACCGATTAAAACAAATGCCCTTGATTTAATTTATTCTAATGCCGCCTTACAATGGTCCAATCATTTAGAACAAACTTTTAAAGAATGGTTTCGGGTGCTTAAACCAGGTGGTTTATTAATGTTTTCAACCTTTGGACCAAGTACGCTTTTTGAATTAAAACAAGCATGGCAGGCAGTGGAAGAAGAACAAAATATTCAATCTCATGTTAATACCTTTACCGATCTACATGAAATCGGAGATTTGTTATTAAAAGCGGGGTTTTCACAAGCGGTTATGGATATTGAAAAAACCATTTTAACTTATCCCACGGTTAAAGATTTAATGTATGACTTAAAAGGCATTGGAGCTAATAACACTCAAGCGAATCGTCGTAAAACTTTAACAGGAAAGCAACGTTTAAAAAAAATGTCGGAATATTATGAACGTTTTCGCCAAGATGGCGTTTTACCTGCCAGCTATGAAATTATTTATGGTCATGCTTGGATACCCCAAAAAACCACACAACAATATAGCCCCCGAGTTCCAGTACAAAGTATCTTACAATGACAATCTGTTATTTTATTGCGGGAACGGATACTGATTGTGGAAAAACAACCGTTACTTTAGATTTAATTAATAAATATCAACAACAAGGAAAAAAAGTCATTGCATTAAAACCCATTGCGGCAGGAATCAATCAACAAGGAAAAAATCAAGATGCTGTTTTATTGCAACAAGCAAATTCAGTTTTATTAGATTATTCAATGATTAATCCATATTTATTTAAAGCCCCCATTTCACCCCACCTTGCGGCAAAAAAAGAAAATAAAACGATTGATATTCAATATTTAAAAAAATGGTTTAATACAATTAAAAAACAAGCAGACATTGTTTTAATTGAAGGGGCAGGGGGCTGGTATGCGCCTATTTCAAAAAATCAAACGATGGCAGATATTGCGATTCAACTTGAGATCCCCATTATTTTGGTGGTGGGAATGAAATTAGGTTGTTTAAATCACGCCTTATTAACGATTGAAGCCATCCAAAAACAACAAATTCCTTTAGCGGGTTGGATTGCCAATCAAATTGATCTGAATATGGCAGAATTTCAAAATAATTTAGACACTTTAAAAGAAAAAATAGCCCCGCCTTTTATAGATTTAATTGAATTTAAAATAACCACCAAAATATAAGCTTATGCTATACTTTGTTATAGTTATATACAATCCCAAATTAAATTAAATCATTTTTAACTATCCTTATGAAATTAATAACCAAATACACGTTCTTTTTTCTTTTACTTGTTGTTTTTAACTCTTTAAGTTTTGCCTATACACTAAAAATAACGCCCGCTAAAATAACCAAAGAACAACTTCAACAAACAATGGAAGGTAAAACCATTTTAAAAGAATTAAAATTACCTAAAGGAAAAGAAAATGGCAAAATGTTTAGAGCGGTTACCATGATCGATGCCTCGATTGATGAAATTTATAATTTAATTTCTGATTTTAAACAATATCCGTCTTTTATGCCTGATATGGATCAGATTATTATGTTAGAAAGCCATGAAAATAGTGCCAAGGTGACTTTTCTTTTAGGTTTACCCTTTGGTATTTCTAAAAAATATCGAATTCAGTCGGATTTTGAAAATAAAGGCACTTCGGCTTATTTAAGATGGAAAAAATTTCCATGGAAAGGTTTGAAAGAAAAAGAAACCATTAAAGATACGGAAGGATATTGGTATTTGGTACCCCATCCTTTAGATAATAACAAAACATTGGTTAAATATATTGTTTACAGCGATCCAGGTAAAGTGCCTTTTGGGGCGGGTTGGGTTGTTGATTATATGACTAAAAAAAGTTTACCCAATGTTTTTAGTGAAACTAAAAAGAAATTATTGTCCTCGCATAAATAATTTATCCATTTCACTTAAGCTCATTTGTATCCAAGTTGGGCGACCATGATTACATTGGTCGCTTCGTTCTGTTTTTTCCATGTCTCTTAATAATGCATTCATTTCATCTAAAGTTAAATGGCGATTCGCTCGAATAGAACCATGACAAGCCATACTTGATAATACTTTATTAATTTCTTGTTCTAAGCGTTGACTTTGTCCATGCACATTAATATCAGCCAACATATCCCGCAATAATTGTTCGGCATCCGTTTTATGTAATAAGGCGGGAACTTCCCGAATAACGACTTTATCAATATCAAGTCGATCAATCCGCATGCCACATTGTTTAAAAAAGTCTGTTTGTTGTTCCACTAAATCTGCTTCTTGACGACTTAAAGCCACTGAAATAGGCACTAATAAGGGTTGACAAATAATTCCTTCCGCTGCTTTTGCTTGTTTAAGACGCTCATAAGTAATGCGTTCATGGGCGGCATGCATGTCAACTAAGACCATGCCTTGTTTATTTTCGGCAATAATAAAAATACCCTGTATTTGAGCTTTAGCAAAACCTAAAGGTGGGATTTGAGTTTTTGTTTCATCTGGCTGTTGAAATTGATAAGCCGCTTTAAATTCAGCAGGTCTTTCTTTAATAAATTGGGGTCTAAAAGCGCTTTCTAATCCTGTTAAAGGCTGTTGAACGGGTAATATCGGTTCCTGAATAATCGGGGGTTCTATTTCATTTGTTTTTGTTTTAGCTAAAACATAATGTAATGTTTTAAAAATAAAATCATGAACCAAGCGTCCTTCTCTAAAACGAACTTCGTGTTTTGTGGGATGAACATTAACATCAACCAAAGCGGGATCAAGGGTTAAATAAATTAAATAGGCGGGATGGCGTCCATGATAAAGCACATCTTGATAAGCTTGGCGGACGGCATGAGTGACTAATCGATCCCGAACAATCCGTCCATTGACATAAAAATATTGCATATCTGCTTGGCTACGTGAAAAAGTCGGTAAGCCCACCCAGCCTGTTAGTGTTAATCCTGCTCCCGCCTGTTCAAAAGATAAACTTTGTTCAACAAATGGGGCACCTAATAATTTTTCAATACGTTGTTTTTGTTTATTTTGAGAATCTGCAATACTAAGTTGAAAGCGAGTCTTGCCATTATGTTCTAATTCAAAACCAATATCAAAGCGAGCCAAAGCTAAACGTCTAACAACCTGTTCAATATGATTAAATTCTGTTTTATCTGTTTTTAAAAATTTACGGCGGGCGGGCACATTATAAAATAAATCCATGACTTCCATACTCGTTCCTTTGGGATGTCCTTCAGGTATTAACTCTTTTTGTAAACACCAGCCTTCTTGGGAATCATCTTGACAACTTGATACTTTAAAACGGGAAATAGAAGCAATACTGGGCAGCGCCTCGCCTCTAAATCCCATGCTATTAATATGTTCTAAATCACTTAGTTTGCGGACTTTACTGGTGGCATGACGAGACAGGGCGAGACTTAGCTCATCTTTAGCAATGCCAAACCCATTATCTCGAATTAAAATACGTTTTACCCCGCCTCGTTCAATATTAACTTTAATTTGATTGGCGTTTGCATCAATACTATTTTCAACTAATTCCTTAACAACCGAGGCGGGGCGTTCAACCACTTCACCAGCGGCAATTTGGTTAATTAATAATGAAGGTAATTTGGCAATCGAGTTTGACATTTTAACGATGTATCCGCCAAATAGTATCTAAAATACTGGCAACCGCGGTTGCTGAACTGGCAGTTCCACGAGGGATATAAGGTAAATCACCATCAAAAAACTCGCTAATGGTTCCTAATCCTGCATATTGTAATTGAGATAATAACGGCGTTAAATGTTCAAAAGCCTGCTTTCCATCTTGGGTTAATTTATATTCAGCCAAACAATATTGGCAAAGTAACCAAGTCCAAGCGCCGCCCTGATGGGGTTGTGAATTTTGTCCTTGATAGTTTTTATCTTGGGCAGCTAAACTTTTTAAACCATATGACGTATAAAGATTTTTTCGGCTATTTTCTAATAAGATAATGGCTTGTTCCTTTTCAAGTAAGGACCAAGGTAATGAAATAGCTAAAATTTGATTGCCTCGAACTTGCTCGCCTTCTTCGGGATTTTCTAATACATCATAAAGATTTCCATCTTCTTTAAGATAAGCTTTAAAACTTTTTTTTACTTTTTCAGCCAATAATAAATAAGCCATTTGATCTTTATCAAATTTACCTAAAAACCCCGCCATTATTTGCAAAGCATTATACCAAAGAGCATTAATTTCAACAGGTTTACCAAAGCGGGGAAGGGTATTCATCCATGTTAAAGTCTGCTCACCTTGTTCAATTTGAATGAGGTAATCTTCTGCCATTTTAATATGATGATAAGTCCCTTGATGGTAACTACTAATAATGGATTCTAAAACAGGTAAAACACGTTCCAAAGCCTCAATATCTTTGCTTTCTTCAATATAATAAAACCAAGCTAAAATATACCAAAGCGGATTATCCACACTATAATAATCTAATTTTTGACCCTGTTTTTGAGGTAACTGATCAGGTAAAAGTCCGCCATTAACAAAATGAGCCAATATTTCTAAAATTTGTTTGGTTTTTTTGATTTGTCCTGTTGCAAGGGTTAAACCTGAAAGTGAAAGTAATGTTTCACGAGTTTTAACTTGAGGATGAGGGTATCCCGTGACTATCATTTCAACTTGCTCATCTTGTCCTTTGAAATAAAGCGGGGATTGAATAAAAAAGCGATGAGCGGTGAGTATTAATTGTTCTAACCAAGGCGTCATTGCTTGTTTATGAGTATTTTTGGCTCTTTGTATTAATGATTTTTCTTGTTTTCTAATCTTTGAAATAGATTCACCAGGTGAGACATTATCAATCATTTCTGTGGCAAAACGCATGGCAAACCAAGTTTCTTTTTCATTAAGATGGGTTATTGCATGTCCCACTTTTAAATGATTATCCATTAAATCAGGTGCTAAATAAAAGTTTTTAACCCAAGTCGCATTATATTCCACTTTTCCTCGACTAATTTGGATATGTAAAAAATCTTTTTTATTGTATTGAATTTTAAGATGGCGCTGTTTACGAATTAATTTAGGTTCAAAATGTTCAACTTCACTGGGGCTATTTTGGGGTCGTTGATTCATAATAAAATTAATTTGTAAATCTATTTTAGCCGAGGGTGGGTTTTTACAATTAATGGCAATCCAAGTGGCATTTTCATCTTGTTCCATCCATAAACGCATTTCTAGTCGATATCCTCCCACTAGAAAAGTCCAAACAGGAACAAGCCCTTCTAAATGGAAAGATTCAATATATTGAAAGCCTTTGGGCGCAACCACTTCATCTTGCCATTTATTACTATATAAAAACCAAGATTTTTCTCCAATTTTAACCTTTATTTCGGCTTTAACCATAAGCAAATAAGTTTCAAAATCTGTTTGATTTGGAACAAATAGCAAGCCATGATACAGACTATTTAAGGTGCCCGATATATTGCCCCCTGCATATCCGCCTAAACCATTAGAAAGCCACCATTCGCGGTTTTCTGCTGATTGGATATGATTACAAATTTCGCGCCCAAAATGGATAAAAGACATAACTAAAACAAACGGTTGATAAGAAAAAAATCATTATACAATAATTTATTCGGTTTACGGGATGTTCAATGTTTAAATTTTTTTGGTTGGTAAAAGGGCGCAAGAGAGTTCGATTGTTAGGATTTCAAACAGTCCTTTGTTTTTCAATAATTAAGGTCGTTTAGGTAATTAAAGTATAATTAAATTTACCATATTATATACAAGTATTTTATTTAATTGTAAACCTGATTTTTTCTTCTAATTTATTTAAGTTTTCTTCATGTTTAATAATATTTTGTCTTATTGTTTTACATAAATCTTCATTAAAAATGATATCAGTAGAGGATTTAAAATACTCTTGTTCTGTCTCTTCATCAACTAATAAAACAGCGTGGGCAAATTGATTTCTAATATTATTAATTTCCTGTTTATAATCATCAGAAAAATCTTCAAGACCTATATTTTTTAGAATATGCTGTATTGTTTTTATTTTAAAATTTGCACTAAAAATAAAATTATCTTTTGATATTTGATTTAAATTATTATTTTTACAGTAGCGATCTATTTTTTTCGATTTTGATTCAAATGTCTTTTTCAAATCCTTGAAAATTTCAACAGCTATTAATGATATGGCTTCATTATTACTTTCATTATTTATGTATTGTTGAAGTATTCTCTGCATTTTTTCATCAAGAGAACTTGTTTCATGCATAATCATACCCCGCATAGTAACAATATGTTGAAATTTCCTAATTGTAAGATCAATAAGATTTTTTAGTTCATTAATTACTATTTCTGCATGAGTACCTGATTTACTCCCTGTCTCTAAAAAAGAAACCCTATTAATTTTCTGGGTATCTTTTAGGGATGCTTGAGCTGTGTAAAAGAGTATTTCTGTTTGAATCAATTGCTCTCGGATTTTCTGAACAACTTTGTCTCCATTGATATGATCTAAATGATAATCAGTTAATATTAAATCATAATTGTTATTTAATTTTTCTTCAAAATCAGTAAAATTACTCACTGGTATAATATTTGGTTTAAATCCATTACCAATTAAATATTCTTGAATGGTATTAATATGTTCGTCTTCAATAAATTCATCAATTTTATCATCAAGCCATAATATGCTGTATTCTATTTTCATGTTAAATAATAATCCTAAATGTGGTTGTCTTACCTAAGACAGAACTAACGTCTACCTTACCTTTCATGCCTTCTGTAATTAAATTATAAATTTGATATAAACCAATTCCTGAGCCATCTGTTGTTGTATACCCTAAAGAAAAAACTTTATTGTAATTTTCTTCTGCTATGCCGCTTCCATTATCGATAATGGATATTTCTAATTTTTTATCAAGTAACTTAAAACTAAAAGACATATTAGTAGCAAATGATTTTTCAGCATTAGATATAAAATTATCAATAATAGTTGTAATTTCAAGAGGCTTAAATTTTGTTATAAATTTTATATTTTCTTTATTACATAAATCAAAATTTAAACCAGTATCAATTAAAGCTGTATCAAATAAGTATACTTCATTTATATATTCAGAAATAAAATCAATAATATCTTCGGTTATTTTTGTTCCAGTTAATTTAAAATTTGCCTTAGTAATAAATTTAGAAATAGAATTTATTTTTAAAGCTTCAAGTGAAATAATCCTTATATATTTTTCGGTTTTTTTATCAATTGGAGAACCTAAATGATTAAGTAATAATTTAATATTTTGATGTATACGGCTTGAAGAATGTCCAACTTGATGTTGAAGACCAATTATACGTTCTTTATCTGTTCCAATTAATGCACCTTGAAATGCTCCTTTTGTCTTTTCTTCTTCTAAATCTGAACTAAGTTTTTTATTTTCTATTGATTTTTCTAAAGCTTCCTTTTCCGACTCTTCCTTAATTTCTTGTAATTTGGCTATTTTTTTTTCGGTTGATTTTATTTCTTCTAAAACTTTGTCTTTATTAAAATTATCTTTTTGGATTATTTTTGAAATTTTAAGTAAGCTTTTTTTTGCTGATTTTTGAGTTTTTTCATCTAATATTGAAAATATTTCTGGAGCTACTTCAAAATGAAGTATATTTTTTGAGCGAGTTAAATTTGTTATTAGTTTTTCTAGAGCTAATTTTCTTTCATCAGAATCTAATTGTATATAGTCTTCATTTGATAAATCATTCCCCCAATCAACAATATCAATAATATATTTTTCAACTCGCTTTAATGAAGTATAAAACCAATCAACTAAATTATGATAAGCATCTGTTTGTATCAATCCATCACCACGGCTAGAAGTTTCTCTTAATTTATCATTTGACTCATTAATTGAAACATATCCAATAATTTCTCTTGTACCTAAATATCGAGAGTGTCCTTGTCCTTTTCTTACATCCATTTTCAAAGGATCTTCGCCTCTTTCTCCATATGGATATATTCGTAACCCATTTTTATAAACAAAAACATGACCATAGGTTACTTTATCTACTCCCATTTTTCTTGCAAAAGTTAATTTAGCAGAACGATTCATATAATAGAGAACTAGATCTATATCATGTAAAAATTGATAAGTATTTTGCTCAATAATACGGTAAACAAGTTTTCCCCCTTCATATAATGATGTTTCTATTTTATTTTTACTTGAAATATTTGAAGTAATTTTTGTGGTTTTGAGATCAAGAGTCTCAAAAATAAGATTTTGAATTTTACCATTAACCACATCTTTGTATTCTCTATATTTATTATCCGTTATTTTTTCATCTTCAACATTTAATGTAATTTGGAAAGTGTTTTTTTCATTATGAGTATTTGGATTAATTAACTTTGCTAGCGCATCTTTTAATTTTAATAACTTTATTCTATTCCAATCACTTTTTAAATTAGAAATTTCAAGTGTAGTTCCATGTTTAGTTATACCGTTATTTTTAAGGGTTTCATGTGTAACATTTATATTAACAAATTCATCTTTTAAATTACTTTCAAATTTTGACCAATTTGTCATTAATACTTCAGTTAATGCATTCGTTTCATCCTTGGTTGTTTCAAGGTACAAATAAGAACCTAAACGATCACAAGAAAAACGACCTATTCCTTTAGAACCTGCATAAGCCCGTTTAGAATGTATTTTATTTCTATAATCATAGTTATCTTCTTCAGTACCTTCTTGTTTTGCGGAGTAAGCAACAAATAACCATTTATTTAATAAGTCATTGTAGTTCATCCCTTTCCCATTATCCTTTATAAATATTTTAGGTGCTTTGCCATTAATATTTTCAAAAGTAATTGAAACTTTTGTTGCATGAGCATCATATGAGTTTTTAACCAACTCAAATATAGCAATAAAATCACTATTTATTAAGTCACTACCTATAATATTTTTGAGTGCCGAACTTACTTTAAATTGTAAATTTTTAGGTTTACTTTGATTTTCTTTATCTTGTGCCATTATTTAATATTTCCATAAGAACTAAACTTGCTTGTTCACTAAAAAGAGGAGGAATGGCATTTCCTATCTGTGAATACCGAGGAACTTCTTGGGTACGTAGAAGACCACCTGTTGTATATTTTCCTTTAAATTCATACCAATCATGAAAAGATTGCAATCTTGCATATTCTCTAACTGTGAATATTCTTGGTTCTTTATAATGTAAATAATCATCAGGTAAAGTTGTAATCGTTGCTGTTGGCATATTTGCAGCTAGAGGAATAAGTGTTCTTTTTTTTAATTTAAATTTCTTTTTTAATTCATCTGATAGTGTTTTATTTTTATCTGCCGTTTTTAAAATATACTGAAATTTTTTAATTGTTACTTTTTTATGATTAACAAAGCGATGACTATCAGGATAATTATCTAAGCTTATTCCTTCTCTCAAATAGCGCTGATATGCTGTTTCAGGATCACCATACTTGCCTGCTTTAAAACCTTGCGAGTCTGGAGATGTTATTTCATTATTTTTTTGTAATAAATCAGAAATTGCTCCTTCTAAATTATTATTAGTACTAAGCCCTTTAGATTTCAAAAAGGTATTTTTATTATTTTCAAGTATTTTAAAAAAGTCTTTAGGTGAATACTTACTATTCAGGTCTTTTCTAATACCAACAAGAATAAATCTTGTTCTTTTTTGAGGAATGCCATAATCCAGAAAATCAACTAATTTACCATATACATTATAACCATTAAAAGTTCCTGTTTTTCTGGACAGAGCTGATTTAACATATTCAGAATAAACCCGACCTTTTATTTTATTTTTGTCAAACTGTTGCGTAAAGCCTTTTACATTCTCAAAAAAAATAATTTTTGGCTTAATAATACGAATAAACTGAATGTAAGAGCCAATTAATTTATTTCTATTATCATTTTCCTGTCGTTTTCCTGCCGTAGAAAATCCCTGACAGGGAGGTCCTCCAGCAATTAAATCAATAGAACCAGACAATCCCGATAAATGGTTATAATAAACCTTCATTATATGGTTGATATCATGATTTTTTTTAGGCAACCAAGATGGCCAGTTAAAGTGGTTGTTTTGTTGAATAAGATTGTAATGAAGTGTTTCAAATGCGTCTGGACTTTTTTCTATAGCAAAAACTCCTTTCCAAACACCGCTATTGAATAATCCTAAGGATAAACCACCACATCCTGCAAATAAATCAATATAGTGATACATTTTTTTCATTGTTAAAAATTATGGATTAAGTTATTACAATTATACTTGATTTATCATAAATTGTCATGTTAATAAATATCAAAATTAAAGATTCTAATTATATTCAAAATAACCATTATTGAATTTGTGAGTGAATAGGATATTAAACAAGGTAAGGTAATAGAAACTAAAAATTATACTAAAAAATAAAACATAATTCATAACGGATTAGTCGCCTGTTTATAAAAATCAATCAAAGCATTTGTTGAAACATCATGAGAATTAACCCGCTTATTGGAACGAATATCAAGCATAATTTTTTCTGTTAATTTTTTACCTAATTCAACGCCCCATTGATCAAAGGAATTAATATTCCAAATAATGCCTTGAACAAAAATTTTATGTTCATATAAAGCAATCATCATACCTAATGTTTTGGGGTTGATTTTATCAACTAATAAGGTATTACTGGGATTATTTCCTGCAATGGCACGATGGGCGGCTAATTGTTTAATTTCAGCATTGGATATGCCAGAGGCTTTCATTTCGGCAATCGTTTCTTCTTTGGTTCGCCCGTGCATTAAGGTTTCAGTCTGGCCAAAGGTGCTGGCTACCATCATATGATGTTGTTCTTGATAGATACAATGGGTTTTCATTGACACAATAAAATCAGCAGGAATTAATTTACTGCCTTGATGTAATAATTGAAAAAAAGCATGTTGTCCATTAATACCCGAAGCACCCCAAATAATCGATCCTGTTTGATAATTAATGGCTTCTCCCCAGCGGTTCACTGTTTTTCCATTACTTTCCATGTCTGTTTGTTGTAAATATTGGGTTAGCGTGCGCAAATAATGGTCATAAGGCAAAATAGCCTGTGAATCGGTCTTAAAAAAATTATTATACCAAATTCCGATAAGTGCCATAATTACGGGCATATTACGTTCTAAAGGGGCTTCTTTAAAATGTTGATCCATTAAATAAGCCCCTTGTAAAAAGTCCATATAATGACTGGGTCCAATAGAGAGCATTAAAGATAAACCAATAGCGGACCATATTGAATAACGTCCTCCCACCCAATCCCAAAATTCAAACATATTTTTAGGATCAATACCAAATTCTTGAATCGCCTTTTCATTGGTTGAAACAGCAACAAAATGTTTGGCAATGTGTTTTTCTTCTTTGGCTTCTTTAATAAACCAATCACGGGCAGATTTTGCATTGCTCATGGTTTCTAAAGTGGTAAAACTTTTTGATGAAATAATAAATAACGTGGTTTCAGAGTTTAAATTCCGTAAATTCCGATCAATATCGGCGCCATCAATATTAGAAATAAAATGAAATTGAATACTGGGATGTTGATAAGGATAAAGCGCTCGACATGCCATTTGAGGACCCAAATCAGAACCTCCAATGCCAATATTAACGACATCCGTAATATGTCGCCCCGTATAACCCCGCCAATTGCCATTTCTTATTTTACGAGAAAAAGTGGTCATTTTATCTAAAACGGCATTAATTTTTGGCATTACATCGACTCCATCCACCATAATAGGTGAATTAGAACGATTACGTAAAGCAGTATGCAAAACCGCTCTATTTTCAGTAAAATTAATTTTTTCACCTTGAAACATTTTATCCCGCCATAACTCAATTTTTGATTCTTTGGCTAATTGGAATAATTTTTTCATTGTTTCAAGCGTAATTCTATTTTTAGAATAATCTAATAAAATATCATCAAATAAAATCGAAAATTGATTGAAGCGTTCAGGGTTTTGTTCAAATAAGGTCCTAATTTTAATTTCTTTAATCTCTTGATGGTGTTTTTGTAAAGTTAAATAGGCGGGAAGTTGATTAAAGCGAGTCATTTTATTTAAAGGCAAAATAATGGGTTATTAAACGCCTATTTTAATTGATTTAGAATAAAAATGTTATGATGTCCGTAAAATAATCTTAATTCTATTAAAAATGCCAGAAACCAATTTATCCCCTTATATTCATGCTGCAAATAAACAAACTTTCACTGATCTCGTCTTAAATAATTCCCAAAAAGGACCTGTTTTAGTTAATTTTTGGTCAAAAAAGGCGGGACCTTGTATCCGTCAGTATCCTATTTTAGAAAAAATCGTTGAACATTATAATGGGTGTTTATTATTAATTAATATTGATGTTGATAGTGAACAACGTATTGCGGCAGATTATGCCATTAGCAGTGTGCCAACATTAAAATTATTTAAAACACAACAACCCATTGAAACCTTACATGGCTTTCAAAATGAAGCAGATTTAAAAATTTGTTTAAATCGTCATGTGACTTTACCTTCAGATATTCAATTATCTGTTGCAATGAAACAATATAGTCAAGGCAATATAGATAAAGCGTATCAAATAATTTCTCAAGCGATTATTGAAGATCCACAAAACCCTCGGCTTCCGACTACCTTGTGTAAACTATTAAAACATGAAGGGAAATATCAACAATCATTTGAACTTATAAATAGTTTACCTGAAGCAATTAAAGGGTCGAAAGATGTTTTATTAATAAAAGATGAATTGCAATTTATTTTATTAGCCGAACAAATTAAAGATGTGTCTGGTTTAATAGAAAAAGTTAAAAATAATCAAGCAGATTTAGATGAATATAAACAATTAAGCGCTTTTTATATTTTAAATAAAAAATATGAAACCGCTTTACAGCAATTAATGAAAATGCGTTTATTATCAGTCGAAAATGCGGCAAATCAAGCACAACAAATGATATTTAAAATATTTAATTTATTAGGTTCTCAAGATCCTTTAGTTAAATCTTATCGAGAAAAATTACAGCAAAACTAAATAATTTAAGCTAAATTTAAGCCATTCAATATAAATTTCATCTTTCAAGGTTTCTTCCATGTTCAAAAAGATTTTAACAGCGGCAATTTTAAGTACTTTTACACAAGTAACCTATGCTGCCGATGCGCGTTTTTCTCAAACCATTTTTTTTGGTGATAGTTTAACCGATAGCGGGGCTTATGTGGGTAGCAGTGATGCGGGTAATGGCGGAAAATTTACCACCAACCCTGGTGATGTTTGGGCAGAAAATCTTGCCAATCATTTTGGTACAAGTGCGGTCTCCAATAATCCAATTAATCCTAGAACAGATCCTAATGGCACAAACTATGCTCAAGGTGGAGCGCAAGTGACTTCAACTATTGGAGTCGGTACCAGCGCTTCCCCGCAAGCGGCTTTGCCCATCAGAAGTCAATTAGATAATTATTTAGCAAGCCACCCTCAAGCCGATAAAAATGCACTTTATACCCTTTGGGGGGGCGCCAATGATGTGTTTTTTCAAAGCCAATTATTAGGACAAGGAAAAACGGATTTGAATACCGCTTTATCTTCTATGAAAGAAAGTGCTGCCAGTATGGCGATCTTAGCCCAGCGTTTAACGAATGCGGGAGCAACCAATATTTTAGTTCCTTTAGTTCCTGATATTGGACGGACTCCATCCCAAGTTTTATCCGTTATTAGCTCAGCGGGAAAAGGTAATCCCAATTTATCAAATGCCTTAAAAGCAGCAACACTTGCTTTAACTTCCCCCGCTTTTACAACTTCAACTCAAGCTGCGGCTAAAATTAAAGCCGTTGCTGATGCTGAAGCAATATTAGGTTTGCCAGCAGGTAGCTTACAACCCAGTGTTAATAGCGCCGTGCAAGCATCAACGGCATTAACAGTAACTTATAACGAAGCTTTAAAAGCGGCTTTAATGAATACCACAGCCAATATTATTTTTATTGATTCTCAAACATTATTTAATGAATTATTGGCGGATCCAAAAAATGCAGGTTTTACCAATGTGTTAGCAACGGCTTGTTCTGTTTCCTCTTCTTTAGGTTGTACTCCTAATGATTTAATTACACCTGTCGGGGCAGAAGCCTTTTTATTTGCTGATGGGGTTCATCCAACCACAGCGGGACATCGGGTGATTAGTGATGCCATGATTTCGGTGATTCAAGCGCCAGCTTTAATCTCAACCCTTTATAATGCCGCTCAAAATACCCTAACCAATAATATACAAACTTTAAATCAACAAATGGCGACCATTCCTAAAAATAAATCATCAGGATTATCCTTTTTTGGCGGAGCCAGTTATGCGGGAATGGAAAATAATAACAATCTTTGGGATTCAGAAGGGCAACAAGAAAACTTTAATCTAGGCGTTGGATTTAATCAAGGTCAAGGTTTTTATGCAGGTGGCGCGATTTCAAGTTTAAATAATAATGGGGATTTAGGCGTCAGCATGGGGAATTTTGATATGTCAGGTTATCAATTTTCTGCTTTTGCCACTTATCAAAATGATTATTTATTTGTACGAGGTGTTGCCAGTATTAGTACGGGTTTAGATTTTGATAATATTAAAAGAAAAATTAAAATTGGGGTGACCGAGCGGATTGAAGAAGGCAATACCGATGGTAAATTTAAAGCCCTTTCTTTAACTTTTGGCGCGCCCTTATTAAAACAAGAAAGTTTTAGTGCAGGTCCATTATTAAGTTTAGCTTATCAAGATCTGGATATTGATGGTTATAAGGAAGACGGTATGCGTTCAACCGCCTTAACCTTTGGTGATCAAGACAGTAGTTCAAGTTTTGGGGATGTTGGACTTTTTGCTAAAGGCGACTTTTCTAAAGGTACTTTTAATCTTAATTTAACTCGCCGTTTTGAAATAAGTGATGATGAAAGAGATTTTAATTATCAATTAAATACGGTAAAAGGAAGCCGAACATTACTACACAATGTTTCGACTGATATTGAAAGTTGGAATTTAGATGCCAGTCTTAATCTACATTTAAATAAAAATTTATCGGTTAATGCGGGGTTTATTTATCAAACAGGCGGGGATACGGATGGTCAAGCCATTAATTTTGGTTTAA
>Ga0256847_1000149_pt1 | contig 47895 bp, 41 predicted proteins | sample TeddybearmetaG_FD_189099 | JGI IMG/M metagenome (GOLD analysis project Ga0256847, IMG submission 189099) | Hydrothermal vent microbial communities from East Pacific Rise, Pacific Ocean - Teddybear | ecosystem: Environmental > Aquatic > Marine > Hydrothermal vents | place: Pacific Ocean: East...
TACCTATTTTCTGACGATTTATTTCTATTTTTCATACTCGAAAGATATCCAAACTATTACATATAATATAATAATTACATATATAATTCCCTTAATTTGTTACACACTCGAATGATTTAGATTGAGATATTTTCGTGATAACTCTACTTTAACAATAGCTATTGATAAAATAGAGTTCTATTTTGAGAAATGAAAATATTTGACAATTGCCAATTAGTTTTAGACTCCATAAATAAATAGTGTTTTTATAAATTTTGTAGTCAATTGATAGATGGAGTATAAAAATTGATGGTTATATGCCGAAATTAAGCTTGTATTCGTATGATAACAATTAAGCTTCTCAAATAACTGTTGTATTCAGAGTTAAAAGAGAGGAATTAGTAATGTTAATTGCCTTTTAGATTTCATTTTGACTCAATTTAAGAAAATGACCCACCATTTTTATAAATGACCTCTTAATTACCTCAAGAAAAATTAAGGGATGTTTTGGGTTGTTTATAAGAGATACGCCCAAAATTGTATTAAGTAAAAACATTTTTTTTAAAATTACATATTAAATAATTTTGTTATTTGTAATTTGTGAATATCTTTGTATTGTCTAATCATGTAAATGAATTAGATTCCAACCAAATTATGATAATATTTCCTACCTAGGCGAAAGCCTATCCAACCACTTTATTGATAATTAGATCCAATGTGTGAACTACGCGTTCGTGCATCTCATATTTAGAAATTTATTAATCACAAATATTTGGGATTGTAAAGTTTGATTTTAAGGCTTTATCCCCAGACAGTAAAATTTTTAATTAAAAACGGATCTCATGAAGAAAACGAATTTTACGTTTCTCAAAAAACAAGCTCTAAAATTGATGTTATTTGGGTGCTTGTTTCTATTTACTAATGCTCAAGGTATTGGTCAATGCTCTTTAGCATGTAATAATACTACTAATATATCTCTTGATGATGCTTCGTGTGAAGCATTAATTACTATTAGTATGGTTGCAGATACTTCAGGCTGCGTTGGCGGTGATTTTGAAGTATCAGTTTTTGATGCACTCGGAATTGAAGTGCCAGGTGCTTTAGTAACATCACAATATGTTGGTCAAACTTTAGAAGTTCATGTAACTGATAACAATACTAATAACTTATGTTGGGGTTGGTTGGTCATAGAAGACAAATTGCCACCAACTATAGAATGTCCTGAACCTGATGGACCGGTTTATTGCTATACTCTAGACGACTACGAGCCTATTGCCAATGATAATTGTGGCGTTGCGGAGGTGATTTTAATTGATTCTTCAGAAGTTGTAAATGATTGCAATAGTGGATTTAGCGATGAAGTAATTAAGGTAATTACTAGAACATGGATTGCTGTTGATGAACAAGGATTAGAATCAGCACCTTGTACAGTAGAAATGGAAGTATTGAGAATTGCTAGCTTGGATGAAATAGAAGGACCTGAAAGTCTGTTATGGGTAAATGATACAGCCTTGGAATGTGATGAAGATTTTCCGTTAAATGCAGAAGGGTATCCGTCTCCAATAGCTATAGATGGCGTTGCAGGAACGGGTGTACCTGTTCTAGATGGGGTAGATTTATATCCTAATCCTTATTCTATTTGTAATCTTCTGGTTACATATAATGATACAGAATTGTTCCCTGGAGGATGTGTCAAGAAGATCATGAGGATGTGGATTGTAATAGAATGGTCTTGTAGTAATCCACAAAGAACCTATGAATTCATCCAAATGATAGAAATCGTTGATAATGATGGTCCGGATATTGATTGTCCAGATGATATTACTGCAAGTACAAATAATCATGATTGTGAAGCAACTGTATTGTTGCCTCCTGCAGAGGTTTCCGATAATTGTAGTGATGATATAACATTTGTAATTACTCATAATGGAAGCCCATTGATGACAACAAATGGAGGTTTAGCGCAATTTGATGTGGGAATAACTGTAGTAACTTATACAGCTTATGATGGATGTGGTAATTCTAATTCATGTGAGATGGAAGTATACGTAGCAGATTTAACTCCTCCAGTTACTATTTGTGACCAATTCACTGTAGTAGCTTTGACGTCAGATGGATATGCATGGGTACATGCTTCAGTATTTGATGATGGAAGTTATGACGAATGTGAATTAGATCATTTGACAGTAAAAAGAATGGATGACGGTATTCCATGTGACAATATTGATGATGATATATTCGATGAATATGTTAGATTTTGCTGCCTTGATCAAGGTGAGGATGTAATGGTTATAATGAGAGCAACTGATGCTGCTGGGAATGTAAATGATTGTATGGTAAATGTTACAGTACAAGACAAACTAGCTCCTCAAATATTTTGCCCTGCAGACTTGACAGTTAATTGTGATTTTGCATATGATGAAGATAATTTAAATCAGTTCTTCGGAGAACCTACGATATATGATAATTGTGCAAATCCTGATCCATCAGATGTATTATCTGGTACACTCAACCAATGTAATATTGGTGTTCTTACTAGAACAATTTCTGTAGGAGAGGAAGGAACGGCTAATTATGCTAGTTGTGTTCAATTTATAACATTTACACCATTAGAGCCTTTTAACTACTTTGGTGATGATATAGATTGGCCAGAAGATGTAGAAATCTCAGGTTGTTTTGACCCTACAAGCCCTGAGTTTTTACCAGAAAATTTGCCTGAAGATTCTCAGTTTCCAACTTTTTTGGAAGGGTCTTGTGACTTAGTTGGAGCAAATTATGATGACCAAATATTCCCTTTTAACAATACTACTGGAGATGCATGTTTCAAGATTATTAGAACATGGACGGTTATTGATTGGTGTCAATTTCAATCTGGATCAACTTCAGGAAGTACTACTTATCCAGAATGGACATATGTACAAATAATAAAAATTAGCGATCCTGTCGATCCTGAAATAACAAGTAGTTGTGATAGAGTTACTACTTGTACTTATGATGCTGATTGCTTAGATGGACCTATTACGTTGGGTGCAACTGCAACAGATAATTGTACGGAATTACTAAAATGGACATATCAAATCGATTTAGATAATGATGGCTATTTTGATTCAGGTCTCACATATAGTGGAGTAGGAAATTCATTAGATGCAAGTGGAACATATCCAGTAGGTTCACACAGAATACTTTATACATTTGAAGATAAATGTGGAAATCTAGTTTCATGTGAACAATTATTCGACATTGTAAACTGTAAAGCACCTACTCCTTATTGTTTAAATGGTTTAGCTGTAGATCTAATGCCAATAGATGAAGATGGCGATGGAGAAATCGATAATGGAATGGTATTACTTTGGGCTACTGATTTTGATGCAGGAAGTTCACATCCATGTGGATACACAGTATATTTATCATTCGAACCTGTTTTCTTTTCATCAACTGGAAATACAACTCTTCCAAACGGTGATTTGATTGAGGTGAATAATAGTATGGAATTTAACTGTAACACGTTAGGTGACCAAAGCGTAAATATCTATGCTGCTGTAGTCACTCCACAAGATTCTATCATTCAGGCTTATTGTACAACATTCGTAAATGTTCAAGATAACATGGGTGCATGTACTGGTATGAAAGCAGAAATTCAAGGTGGTATAACTACTACCACTGATGAAAACTTAGAAAATGCAGAAGTAGAATTAATTGGAAGTGAGCTAGGGATTTCAATGACTGATGCAGATGGGCATTATGCTTTTCCTTCAATGCCATATGGTGGTCAATATATAGTTTCACCAGTTAAAAATGATGATTATACAAATGGAGTTTCAACTTTGGATTTAGTAATGATTCAAAGACATATTCTTAATATAGAAAAATTAGATTCTCCTTATAAAGTAGTAGCTGCAGATATCAATAAAGATGAAAAAATAGCAGCTTCGGATTTAGTAGAATTAAGAAAATTGATCTTAGGAACTATATCTGAATTGCCAAATAATGGTTCATGGAGATTTATTGATGCAAGTTTCGAATTTGTTGATCTTAATAATGTATTTGCTTCTCCTTTACCTGAAGATTATAACATTGCTACATTGAATTCTGATATGACAATTGATTTTCTAGCACTTAAAGTTGGTGATGTGAATAACAATGCTGAGTCTAACTTAAAGTCAAATTCATCTTCTACAAGAGCGAGCAAGTCTATTGAGTTAATGGTTGATAATCAGGAATATAGCGCTGGTGAAGTCGTTAGTGTTCCTGTTTCAGTAATTAGTGATATGAATACTACTGGTATGCAATTTACACTTGAAATGAATGAATCAATCGAGTTCGATGGTTTAACTTCAAAAGCAATAAATGTAAATGATTATAACATTGGATTTAGTCAGCTTTCAGAAGGAATAATTACTGTGAGTTGGAATAACCCAGAAGGATTAACATTAGATGGTGAAGAAGTATTATTTGATATCAACTTTACTTCTTTAAGTGCAGGTGAAATTGCTACTGGATTAAATATTAACTCTAAGGCTCTTAAGGCAGAGATGTATGACACAAACTTAGATGCTCATTCTATTGAATTTGTAATCGAAGGAAGAGATGTGAATACTACAGAGTTTGTACTTTACCAAAATTCTCCGAATCCATTTGGACAGACAACATTGATTACATTCGATTTGCCAGAGACAAAATCTGGAAGTCTTACAGTATTCGATTTGACTGGAAAAGTAATTACTAAAATTCAGCAAAAATTTGAAAAAGGATTTAATCAGATATCAATTGATAGAAATCAGCTAGGAGTATCTGGTGTGATGTACTATCAGTTGGAAGCGGGAGAATACTTTGCTTCTAAGAAAATGATAATGATTGATTAAAAATACATGTAGATAAATTCTACTAAGAATTACTGTTTTTGGGATAGGACCCTCCTTCATGAAGTTGAAGGGGGTCTTTTTTCTTTGAAGCGATTTACTAATATATGTTAAATTGATTTGAGAATCAATGGCATGCAAAGGGATTAACACTATGTTTTTAATTCATTTCATTAATTTTTTATACAATATTGAACTTCAATAATACTTTTTTGATTAGTATTAATTGATACTAATAAATACATTTGCGCAATAATTATGAGTAGAATAGTAGGATTAGATTTTGGCACTAAAAAATGTGGGTTGGCGGCAACAGATATTTTGCAAATTATTGTAAATCCAATCGGTACAGTAAAGACGGAAGAAATTTTCACCTTTTTTAATGACTACTTGAAAAAAGAAGAAGTTGAAAAACTTGTTGTAGGACTGCCAAAACATAAGGATGGGTCAGATACCTATTTAAAGAAGAATATTGATATTTTTGTGGCAAAAATTAGAAAAGATTATCCATTATTGGAGATTGATTTTGAAGATGAACGAATGACTTCTGTACAAGCAAAAGAAATTATCTTAAGAAGCGGCATTAAAAAATCGAAAAGACGGGACAAGACATTAGTGGATAAAATAAGTGCTGTATTAATTTTGCAAAGATATTTAGGACATTTTTAATAAAAATAAGAATTAATGATTTTACCTGTTTATGCTTATGGCCAACCTATCTTAAAGAAAAAGGCAGAAAAAATAGTGAAGGATTACCAAGGATTAGATGCACTTTTGGAAGATATGTGGGAAACTATGTATTATGCATCCGGTGTTGGTTTGGCGGCTCCTCAAATAGGACAAAGTATACGGTTGTTTTTAGTAGATACGATTCAGGCGATGGATGAAGGAGAAGAAGATGAAGGCATAAAAAAAGTGTTCATTAATGCTGAGATGCTTGAGGAGGAAGGTGATTTATGGTCTTATGAAGAAGGGTGTCTTAGTATTCCACATATTAGAGCAGATGTAGAAAGACAAAAAAGAATAAAAATCAAATATTACGATGAGTCATTCAATAAATTTATTGAGGAATATGAGGGCATCAATGCAAGAGTAATTCAACATGAATATGATCATATCGAAGGAAAGCTGTTTACTGAAAAATTGAAACCTTTGAAGAAGAAGATGCTCAACAGAAAGTTGGAACAAATCAGAAAGGGTAAAGTTAAAGCTGACTATAGATTGAGATTTTTAAATTAGGGTCTATTTTCTTCCAAAATCAGCAGGTATTTCCCCCCAGTTTTTAGTATCCCATTTGATTATTTGATTGGTATAGGTATTGTCTTTTAACCATTGTACTGCTCTTTCCATCATATCAAATAAGACAGCATTAGTAGCATTTTTTGCAAGAGTAGTTTTTACTTTTTTATTCCTTACCCAAGCCATTGCTGTTTTTGAATCAGTATAAATTATAGTATTGTTTTGAAGCTTCTTTAGTAAGGCCAAAGCGTGAACAAGAGCTAAAAATTCACCAATATTATTGGTTCCATCTTTAAAAGGGCCTTGATGGAATATTTCTTCTTTAGTATCTGTATGGACACCACGATACTCCATTAAGCCAGGGTTGCCACTACAAGCAGCATCTACAGACATACTAGTCTTTATGATTCCTTTGTTTCCTAAACTCGAAGAATTCCTCTTCTTTGTGGTGTTACCTATATGTGAATTGTATGAGTCCAATAACGCTTTTTCCGCTTCCTTGCTGGTTTTGAAACTTTTATATTTTGCTCCTGCATAGCTTTTAATTTGTCTTTGGCACGCATCCCAGGAATCATAGACACCAGGCATATGACCAGCCCAAACAGTATAATATTTTTTCTTTTTTGCCAAGTTGAAAGATTTTTAATTTATGTTTATGGCTCAATGGTATAAATTGAAAGGGTAAATTAAACACAATTATTTTAGATGATCATAGATTCACATGCACATATATACTTATCTGATTTCGAAGAAGATTTGGATGATGTAATTCAAAGAGCAAAATCTGAAGGTGTTAGTAACATTTACATGCCGAATATTGACTCTACAACTATAGATCAAATGCATCGAGTTGAAGAAAAATATTCAGAATGTAAATCTATGATGGGACTTCATCCTTGTTATGTCAAAGAAAATTATAAAAGCGAACTAGAAACTGTTAAGAACTATGTTGAAACAAGAAAGTATACTGCTGTTGGAGAAATTGGAATTGACTTATATTGGGATAAAACATTTGCGGAAGAGCAAATCAAAGCATTTTCATATCAAATAGAATTGGCAAAAGATCATGGTTTAGGATTTGTAATCCATTCTAGAGATTCACTAGACAAAACTATTGAATTGGTTTCTTCGTGCCAAGATGGAAGTTTAATTGGTATATTTCATTGTTTTAATGGGACAGTGGAGCAAGGAAAACAAATTATTGACCTAGGATTTTATTTAGGAATAGGAGGAGTTGTAACATATAAAAATGCAGGTGTAGATAATGTAGTTAGTCAATTGCCTCTTTCTGCAATGGTACTTGAAACGGATTCTCCATATTTATCTCCTGGGCCAAAAAGAATTAAAAGGAACGAACCAAGTAGGCTTTCAATGGTTTTGGATAGGTTAGAAATGATATTAGATGAAGACCGAAATGAAATTTCAATGGCAACTAGTCGTAATTGCGAAAAAATATTTCTTTATTGAGTGTTATTAGCGAAAGAGCGATGACACACCAATATTAAGACAATTAGAATCTAATGTGATGAAGGTCTCTCTGGAAGTTAAATTAAAAATTAAAAGTTTAATTTTTAGAAATTAGTTAGCGTTTCTTTTTGAAATAAGGTTGGTTTTTCCATTTTTACAAATCCTTAATGGGAGAGTTGGCCGAGTGGCTTAAGGCGCTCGCTTGGAAAGCGTGTATACCTCAAAAGGGTATCAAGGGTTCGAATCCCTTACTCTCCGCAAAAAAAAATACGGTGACAGTGCGCTACTTAATATAATATTTATAAATTTAGTGTTTCATTGTAATGTTAATTTAAATATAATAACAGAAAATTATTCAAATCATGCGAAAGTTATTTGTACTCTTTGGAGTGTTTGTTTTTGCCTCTTACTTTGGGGCGATTGATGTGTTAGCCCAAGATGTTGCTGAGTCAGCCTCAGGTTTTCAAGGTTTAAAAGAAAAATTTATTGAAGGAGATTGGTTCTTCATGAGTTTCGTTCTTATATGTTTGATCTTAGGTCTTGCATTCTGTATCGAGAGAATTATTACATTAAATATTGCGACAACCAATACTGATAGACTGCTATCCAGGGTGGACGAAAGACTTGCTGATAATGATCTGGAAGGAGCAATGGAAACATTGAGATCTACACCTGGTCCTACTGCAAGTGTATTGTTAGAAGGATTAAAAAATGCTAAAGACGGACCAGCAGCAGTAGAGAAAGCGATTGTTTCATATGGTTCAGTTCAAATGGGTCTTTTAGAAAAAGGCCTAGTATGGATAGCATTATTTATTGCGATTGCGCCGATGCTTGGATTTATGGGTACGGTAATCGGGATGATTGAAGCCTTTGACAGAATTGAAGCAGTTGGTGATCTTTCTCCTTCAGTTGTTGCAGGTGGTATCAAGGTAGCCTTATTGACTACAGTTTTTGGTCTTGTAGTGGCTATTATTCTTCAAATTCTTTATAATTATATCGTATCAAAAATTGACGGCATTGTAAATAAAATGGAAGAGGCAACGATTGGGTTCGTTGATATTTTAGAAAGAAATGGTCGATTAGGACAATCTTAATAATCATAAAAGACAATTTATTATGTATAATTATTTAACTAAAAACGGTCAAACTTTGGCTTTGGGTTTAGGTGTCTTAGTGATTGCTATTTTCTTTATCAGTATATATAGCGGTTTTTCTAGTATGGGCTATGATATGTCCACCGACCTAAACAAGCTTACGGATGCAGAGCAAGCTGAAATTGGCTTTTTCGATTCAGGCATTGCGATAACAGTAGCAATGATCGTTATTGCTTTTATACTTGCTTTTGTAGTGTTTGGTGTTTTTGATCTTATAAAATTTCCAAAGAATGCAATAAAATTTGCGATAGGAGCAATTGGCTTAGCAGTCGTATTTTATGCACTTTATGCAACTTCTTCTTTTGATGCAGCTGGAAAAATGGCAAGATTAAATCTAGATAACGATATTACTGAGAATATTAGCAAATTAATATCTGGAGGAATTAAGACCACACTTGGATTAATGGGATTTTCAGTACTGGCTGTAATTGTTGGTGAAGTGTGGGCTCTTTTTAAATAATGTATTATGGGAAAGACATCAAGTAGAGATAGGATGAAGAATGAGATCAATGCAGGATCTATGGCTGACATAGCATTCCTTTTATTGATTTTCTTTCTCGTTACTACTACAATAGCGGAAGATAAAGGGGTATTGGTTAAATTGCCACCATGGTCAAATGAACCACCTGAAAGTCTTAAGATGAATACACGAAATGTGTATTCGGTACTAGTAAATGCGGACAATCAACTGCTTGTTAGGGGGCAACCTATGAAAATAGAGGATTTGAAAGAAAATACGAAACTTTTCATTAGTAATCCACGTCGTGACTCTGACAAAGCTGAAGACCCGAAGAAAGCAATCATTTCATTGAAAAACGATAGAGGAACTAAATATAGAACTTTCCTTTCTGTTTATAATGAATTGAAAGCAGCCTATAAAGAACTGAGAAATGAAGAGGCGCAAAAACGATATGGAAAACTTTATGATAGGTTGACCAAAGATCAGAGAGTTTCTATAAGAGCTAAGATTCCTTTGGTTATATCAGAAGCGGAGCCTACTAATTTCGGAGAAGAAGGGTAATTAACAATTTACTAATTTATTAAATAAATACAATGGGAAGATTTGAAAAGAAGAGAGGAAAGACATCGCCAGAGGTGTCAACTGCATCTTTACCGGATATCGTATTCATGCTATTGTTTTTCTTTATGGTTGTTACTGTTATGAGAGATGCAGAAGTGAGAGTAGAAATCAATACTCCTGAAGCAACAGAATTGACTAAATTAGAGAAAAAGTCATTGGTAAATTTCCTGTTGATAGGAAAGCCTGTAAAAAAATATCAGGCTACCTATGGAACGAAGCCAAGGCTTCAATTGGGGGATAAATTCGCTAATCTCAATGAGATTCCATTATTCTTGGAAAAACATAAAGCTACTTTGCCTGAAAATCAAAGACAAGGAATAACGAGTTCCCTCAAAATTGATGGTGATGTTACTATGGGTATTGTTGCAGATGTGAAGACAGCACTAAGAAAAGCAAATCAACTAAAAGTCAATTATTCAGCAGGTAAAAGAGTAGATAATTAGACTTTTCAGTTTAGATAGAAAAATGCCTTTTCGATTCATTTCGGAAAGGCTTTTTTTATTAAAATTATATCTCGTCCTGAAATAAGTCGTTTTTGTGCCAACTTATTTCAGGACGTCTCATTTTTATCGCGCATGACCTAAGCAGTGATTATTCAATACTAGTGCTCTGCCAAAAGCAAAATGAGGGGTAATATTTGTGTAAATTTTGAATCAGTGCTAGGCAATAAATCTACTTGTCGGCTGACAGGCACAGACATAGCCGTAGCACTGGCGAGTATTTTTAATGCAGCAATGACTCAAAAGTCGCCAAATGAAACTATCAATTTAGGCTTGACAGAGCACTAGATTAATTCTGTTCTTAATTATTTGTTATCTCAGTCTATCCATACTTTTTACAAGCTTATTGTCTTTCTTGATAAATCTAATTGCCAATAATGTTGTCACAAGAGCAGCAATCGGTAGATATATACCTATTCCATCTTCAATTACTACATTAGGGTCATTCAAACTGCCTTCATTATACATCAATAATCCAGCTACTAAGGGTAATAGAATACTCAGAACAATGAGTAAATATCCTAGCCTTAATTGCAAAGGTCGATTTCTAAACATGAAAATAGATACCAAAGCTAATGCTCCTCCCATAACAGTCATTACTATAAGAATAGGATTGTCCATTACATTGTATAATTGATCAGAAAATATCCCAATTGCAGTTTTGTCACTTGACGCAAAGTTTGATGCAAAAAGAGAAAAGAATGCTCCACTGGTTAATATTAGAAATATACTTTGAATTCTTTGTAACATGATATGTATTTTTAGCAAACATAATATTTTTGGATGACTAAAAACTAATACTTAAGAGGTCGATTTGTTGAAAGTATTTAAAAGTAATCTTTGTTAACTTCACACCATCATATTTTTAGGAGTAATGATAGAAAATCAAAATGTGAAAAATAGATTAAGTTGGTGGGAGTATGACCATTTTCTCAAAGGCTTAGATTATACCATTATTGGAAGTGGGATAGTAGGATTGAGTACTGCCATTGAATTAAAGTTGGTCAATCCTTCCTCTAAAGTTTTAGTAATAGATAAGAAGAGATTGCCATTTGGAGCCAGTACAAAAAATGCAGGATTTGCTTGTTTTGGTTCTATCAGTGAGATTTTAGATGATTACAATACTTACGGTGAAGAAGATTGTCAAAAGTTAATTCAAATGAGATGGACAGGACTATCAATTTTGAAAGAAAGAATTTCGCCAGTAACAATGAATTATAAGCAAGAATCTGGAGCTGAAATATTTAATAGTGAGGAAGATCATAGTTTTTATGAAGACAAACTTTCGTGGGTTAATTCATTTGTTTCAGCTATAGTGAAAAATGATAATAGTTTCCATTCCCAAAATGGCAAGTTTGGAAATGAAATTATTAATAAACTAGAAGGCTCAATAAATCCGCAAATGATGATGGTGGAACTCGAACGCATTGCTCGAAACCTTGGAGTTCTTTTCATGACGGGAATTGAAGTGAAAGTAATTAATTATGATGAGAAATCCTTAAATACAGACATAGGAAGTATGGATTACAATCAGCTAATTATATGTACAAATGGGTTTTCAAAAGCGCTTTTGCCAGAAAGTGATATACAACCTGCACGAAATCAGGTTTTTATTACGTTCAAGATTCCTGGATTTAAGCTAGATCATTGTTATCATATGAATAAAGGTTATGTTTATTTTAGAGAATATGATGGAAGATTGTTGATTGGTGGTGGAAGGAATATTGACCTGGCAAGAGAAGCTACAGATGAACTAGGTACTACTGATTTGATTTCGAAATATCTAAATGATATCGTTGGACAACGTATATTACCTCAGCAACCTTATTCGATTGAGCATAGTTGGAGTGGTATTCTTGGAGTAGGAGATACTAAGATGCCAATGGTCAAAATGATAGACAAGAATGTATTAGTAGCGATAAGAATGGGAGGTATGGGAGTAGCAATAGGAAGCTTTATTGGGAAGGTGGCAGCAAGTATGATGCAATCAATTGACAACAGTGTACACCAATTGTACGTTAGTTAGATTCATGGAAGGTATTAAAACATACATATACATATTCTTGTTTATTGCAATTGGGCAAGATGCTTTAGGTCAGGTTGAGCAACAGATTCCTGCTGATACTATTGGTTCTCAACAAGATACATCCAAAGTTTCTTTTCTTTTTGTTGATCGAGCTGATCGACAATTATTTGATGCTTCTGATGAAGATGAGAGATTAAATTTATGGGGGAATGTCAGATTAACTCATGACAGTGTTTACATGTTTTGTGATAGTGCAGTGTTGGTAAATAATGACCTTATCGCAAAAGGAAATATCTCTATAATTAAAAATGACAGCATAAGGATTTTTTCAGATTCACTCAATTATTTGGGAGATTCATTAATGGCTTATTTCGTTGGAAACGTAGTTCTAGAGAAAGGTGGGCAACAGTTGTTTACTTCTTTTTTGCAATATGATTTAGAAAAAGATTGGGCAATATATTCAGACACAGCGCTTTTGGTTACTGAGAATATGAAAGTGAAAAGTAAGCGAGGAATATACCACGTCGATGAGAAATATGTCAATTTTTATGAGAAGGTCACAATTGAAGGAGAGGACTTTAATTTGCTTTCAGATTCACTGAGGTACTATACAGAACTAGATAGAGCTGTATTCCTTTCCCCAACATTGATAAATCAAAAAAATAAGAAAATCTATTCTGAGGGTGGATATTATGATATGGACGATAAAGTATCTGAATTTTTTGGAAATGCCCAATTTATAGAAGACGACAAGATCTCAACAGCTGATACCATCAAAAATGATGAGATTAATAATATTACAGAGTTAATTGGAAATGCTAAGTACTCATCAACTGATGAAGAGGGTAGAGCAGAGACCATCATCTATCGGTCAAATGAAGAAGTGTTTGAATTGACTGGGAATGCATACTTCAAAAATTCTGAAAATGAAGTAACTGGAGATAGAATCGAGTATCATAAGAAAACAGAATATGTAAAGGTAGTAGGTAGAAGTTTCTTGAGTAATCCCCCTATGCTAATTTATGCAGATGATCTGGATTATCAACAAGAGGCTGGAATTGCCGTAGCAAATGGAAATGTGATTTGGCAGGATACATCAAGTAATTATCAGATTATCTGTGACCATGCAACTTATATCGATTCTACAGATTATATGAAAGCTTTTAATGATGAAGGAAAACCCCTTTTGAAAAATGAAGTAGCAGAAAATGATACCATGTTTTTGAGCGGAGATACATTGATCTCATATACAAAAATTGTGGGATTAGATACATTCAGGTTTTTCTCAGCCTTCGAGCATGTCGAAATGTTGAATAATGAAATGCAAGCTATAGGTGATTCCTTGAGTTACAATGGCCAGGATAGTATTTTTACCTTATTTGGCAATCCATTTATGTGGTCGGATTCTACTCAGTATAATGCAGATACTATTATTATTTTTATGACTAATAATGAAATCGAAAAGGTAGATTTGCTGGATAATGCCTTAATATTGACAACAAGTGATTTTCAGTTTTACGATCAAATTAAAGGGAAGAGAATAGAAGCCAACTTTGTTGAAAGTGACATAGATAATATGGTAGTGACTGGAGGTTCAGAATCTATTTATTACATGAAGGATAAAGAGAATGCCTACATTGGTGTAAACGAAACACAATGTAGCAATATGACTTTTTTATTTGAAGACGGAGAATTGATTCAGACCAGATATTATAAAGAACCCATTAGTAAGTTGACTCCAATGAATAAGGCCAATCATGAATCGATGAAGTTAGATGGATTTGATTGGAAAATGGATGTGCGACCATTAAAAGTTGAAGATTTATATTTTTAAGTAACATGAAGTATTTTAAGTTTTTTTGTTTGGGAGTATTGCTTATTGTATTAGGTGAGATAAATGGACAAGATGAGATGAATTTATCAGCAGACAACCTTTTTAATTTAGGAAATGCTGCATATAATAATGAGCATTTTGACCAAGCTATTTTCTACTATGAACAAGCGAGGTTTCTGGATCCAAGTGGAAAAGATATTGCTGTAAATCTACAACTTGCAAATGAGAATTTGAGCACGGACATTATCGAAATTGAACCTTTCTTTCTAGCTGAATGGTGGAATGGAATTTGTAACCTTATGCTACCTGGAGGTTGGAAGATTATTTCTATTGCTTTCTTGATTTGCCTTTTGATGTTGGTGTATTTTCATTACTTCAAAAATAAAGTCGAAAGCAAAAACCTATTTTATTCTAGTTCTGGGGTGCTGATAGCATTCTTTATTATTGCAGTATTAGCTGGAAATACCAGAACAAATCAGATTTTTAATTCTCCATTTGCAATTGTTTTCGGAGAGGATCAATCCTTGTATGTTGGACCAGACTTGGTCAGTGAAAAAATCAAAGATATTACAGGCGGTAATAAATTGAGAATTTTAGACGAGGATGATGTTTGGTACAAGGTTTCTGCCATGGATAGTGAACAAGGTTGGATAAAGAAGGAGAATGTTCGACTTATTCGAATTGGGAAATAGAATACCTTTTACTCATTCAAATCTAATAAGTGAAAAAGAAAATTGAAGTTATAATTTAATGACTTTATGCACTTCCTTTTTATTGTCAAATTCTAATTCTAAAAAATAGATTCCAGCATTCAAATCTCCTAAGTCCAAGTCAATTGACTTGCTTGAGAAATCGCTCAATCCTAAAGACATAACATTTTCTCCAAGGGAATTGGTTACACATAAACCTAATTTGCCTAAAATACTATTTTCTAAATTGATATGAAGATTGTTATAGAATGGGTTAGGTCCTATTGTTGCTAAAGTTGATAATGCCTCTGGACTCTCAGTGGAAACGGAGGTTTCATTATAAACATATAGTTGACGACCATTTAATTCAGTTTCGGAAAAAAAGTAAAGATTTTGACCAGAAGAATAAAGATCACTAGTGGCTCAAGCCATAAGTTATTGATAGTTAAAATGAGTCTATTTTTTCTTTAGTCAAGGATTGAGAAAGGAAGATAGCCGTAGCTACCTGACTGACGAAAGACGAAGAATCAAGGAAAAAGTGGCCATTTAAGCTGTCAAGTATTTATGATTTGAACCACTAGGGTTGCTACTGCCTGATCCTTCATTTAAATCTTTTATTATACTTAGTTTATTATCAGATGTATTCAAAGACCATAGCTCTCTACCTTTGTCATTTGCATGAGGATTAAGAAACAGATTATCCCCATGAACTTTTAAAAATAATTCATCATCTTCATATTCAAGTGGATGTGAATCAATGTGGGAGGCTAAAGAATATCTCTTCCAGAGTGAAATCGGATACATAAATATTTCTAGAAATCTGATCTGATTCCATTACAGTTCCTATCAAGTATATTTTTTCACCTAATATTTCTAAGGAGTTTATAGATTGTATTTTTGGTTCTCCTACTTCTATTGTATTTCCTTTCTCCATCATAAAATCATACACAAATACCTTACCTCTAGTTGAAGTATAGAAGTTACTATAATATACTCCTTTGTTCCCTATAGATGTTTTAATTTGCCCTGGAAGGTCATACATTGTTTCAGTTGTCCCTTCCAATGTGCCATCAGTTTTAATCACTTTTATTGGCCCATTTAATGGTTTAAAACTGCATACTACAAAATCATTTAAAACATGCAGTTCTCCTTCTTGGCTGTTATCTATTATATCTGTTCTGATTATCGTGAAAGAGTTCAAAGATGCATTGTATGTAGCTAGATTGTAAGTGAAATCATTGATACTATTTGGATCATTGTAAAGAATATAAAATTCATCATTGAATACTACAATAGATTTGACATTTTCAACAATTTTGTTTTCTCCTTTATCTGGATTGCTTTGATAGTTAAATTTGTACAAAGTATTGATATCTAAGAAAAATAATTCTTCATTAATCGCGAGAAGTTTAGAAATGTTATAATCGTTATACCACCAACCACCACCTTGCCATGAAAGGTCTATTATGGATTTTTTATCTATGCGATACGAGCTTCCTTCTGACCAGTATGATGCAAAATAAATGGAATCCCCTATTATAACACTTGATTCAATGTAATCATCTTCGTAAATAACACCCATGTTCTCAATACTTCCTTCTATTGTACCATCTGTATAATTTAAGTTGTTTTCCTTCCATATTACGTCATTTGTGACATAAAATACATCTCCATTTATCCCATTTACAATTTCAACTAATTTAAGTGAAGAATAGGGGTCAATATTGGTCAAACTAGTAATCGATTGAGAATAGATTGGAAGTATAAGCAAAGTTAACAGTAGAGTCAAAAGGTGTTTCATGAGCTAGTTGTTAATTTAATTATCTATTATAAGATAGAGAAATAGGCATATCGTTCACTTATTATTATTAGATAACAGGTGATGAAATGTTGAATCATAATTTAATGATTTTATGCACTTCCTTTTTATTGTCATAATCTATTTCAATAAAGTAGATTCCAGCATTCAATGCTCCTAAGTCTAAATCAAAAGATTTACTTGAGATAGAATTCAATTCTTTGGTCAGGACTATTTCTCCTAGGTAATTGGTGACACTTAAGCTTAATTTATTTACTATTCTATTTTCAAAATTTATTTGAAGATTATCTTTGACAGGATTAGGCCCTATTTTAACTTCTGTAGTAGGCAAAGATGGATCTGTCGATACTGGTTTATTGTTGTAAACATATAGCTGATACCCAAGTTCTTCAGTTTCAGCAAAGAAGTACAAATTTTCTCCTGATGAGAAAAGTCTTATAGGATTACTACTAGCAAAACCTTCGAATAAATCTTGAACAAGATAATTGTTGAGATTCGAAGGGTCTGTTTTCCATAGCTCTCTACCTATGCTACTCAGAGGTGTATGGAATAAATCACCATCATGCGCGCGCAAAGAATATCCTTCATTTGTATCTCCTCCAGATTCTGAGTCTTGTAAATTAATCTGATGTGTTCCTGCTACCGTTAAGTCGGATTCATAGATGTATCTTTTATTATCACTTGATCCAATGGGCTTAGAGAGAAAGTAAAGTTTTCCATCTATTTCATTATGCTTTCTGTAAACAGATTGCCATGAAGGGTTTCCAATATTAATTGTTGTTGACACTTCTGAAACTATATCGTAAGTATAAATCTTGCTATTTACATCAGAAGGATTACGATCAATTGTATATCCTTTTTTGCCTATGGAACTTGATATACTTACTGGAAGATTATATGGGATTTCCTTAAAGTCTCCTGTCAGGCTACTTAGTTTCCATGCTTGATAGGAAGAACTACCATTCTCTATACCATAAACCAGACAATCATCTACAATTGTTAAAAATGATTTTAATGAGTTACCTCGGGTGGAGGTGTTGATAATTTGAAATGAGCTTGTTTGAGGTAAATATTTTGCTAGAGTGTATCCAGTTTCAGGTCCTATCATTCCAGTTTCATAAATAAAATAAAGACTATTCTGAAAATCAATGAGATGTTTTACTTTACCTTCTTCAAACAACACTTCAGAAGCGTACTCAATGAATTTATATAGTTTTCCATCCACATCAACGAAAAATAAACTGTTGTTTACATTTGTAATTGAATATGCACCTTCAGGAAAACCATCCCATGCTAATTCAATGTTTTCATTTCTAGAAAATTGATAAATACTGTAATGAGAGGTCTGATCGGTATTAACACAAAAATAGATATAATCTTCACTATATTCAATCTCTGATACAGAGTCATATTCGTATAATATGTTTGGAACTTCACCAGTTCCTTCAATTGTCCCGTCAGAAAAATATAATTCTCTGTTAAATTCAAAATTTGTAACGAAGTAAATGTTATCGTCCACACCAGTAATTATATTTGCACTCAAAGGCGAAATTGCTTCAAATCCATCAGGATCGAAATTGGTTAGTCTTGTAATAGATTGAGAATAGATTGGAAGTATAAGCAATGCTAACAGTAAAGTCAAAAGGTGTTTCATGAGTTAGTTTTTAATTTTATTATCGTAAAATGGAGACTATAAAAGTGTTTCTTATATTGAAGTGATTTAAGAACATATTGTTAATTCCTTTGCATGTCATTGATTCTCAATTCTTCACAATTTTTTCGTCACATAACTTTGGCTATGCTTCTCAAAAATTGCTTCAACTTGAAAATCAAACACATACAATTCATTTTAACATACGTTTTTAAATCACTTCATTACCCTAAAGGGAATATGTTGCAAAAGTGCTGCAACTATATTAGATTATTTTAGAAATTAATTCAATAGCCTTGAACCAACATTATACTATTAGACACCAGTAAGGTTTTGAAAAAAGATGTATATTATTGAGGAACCATAATTCAGAATTGTTCTTTTTCAAGGTAAACTCATCGAATTTAAATTGATGTGAAATATTATAAAGACCTTTATAATTACTAAAAATGCTAGATTTTGATGCGTAGACCATATTTTTTTGTAGTGTCGATTATATAATAGTTTTATTGTTCTTCTTGTATTATATTACTTTAAGTCAAGTAAAATAATTTCCAACGATCTTATATTTATGAAATAAATGTCACTATTGCGATCAATTTATTAAGCTCGTAGTTGTTTTATTAAGTAAAAGCAATATCTTTGCACTCCAAATTGAAAAAATTGAGATTATGCCTAAAATGAAAACGCACTCAAGTGCAAAGAAAAGATTCAAAATAACTGGATCAGGGAAGGTGAAAAGATTTCAAGCTTATACATCTCACATGATGAGAAACAAGTCAAAGAAAGCAAAGACAAGACTTTGTGGATCTACACTTGTATCTAAAGCTGATGAAGCTAGAATGAAAAACTTACTTTGTAAGTAATTTATCTTTCAACAAAACATTTTTTAACGAGGATGAAGGAAAAGAACTACAAATAGTCCCTTCATTGTACTAAAAACAAAAAATTATGCCTAGATCAGTAAATGCAGTAGCATCTAGAAAAAGAAGAAAAAAAATCCTTAAAGCCGCTAGAGGTTATTTCGGAGCACGTAGTAAAGTCTATACAGTTGCAAAGAATGCTGTCGATAAAGCAATGCAATATTCTTATAGAGACAGAAGAAATAAAAAGAGAACATTTAGAAGACTATGGATCACTCGTATCAATGCAGCTACAAGAATGCATGACATGAACTATAGTTCGTTTATGCACGGTTTGAAAAAAGCTGAAATCGATTTGAACAGAAAGGTACTTGCCGATATGGCAATGAACCATCCTGAAGTATTTACAGCAATTGTGAATAAGGTGAAGTAAACATCTAAAGAAAATATATAAAGCCTATTAATGATGAAAATTGTTAATGGGCTTTTTTAATTTATAGATCCTAATACTTACATGCTAAAAAGGGAGAGTCTATTTTCCTAAAGCATTACAGAATATTGTTTAGCATTATCATCCCGACTGGAACGGTCGAAATTAAATTTAGTCAATACACTTTTATACTTCGACTTCGTTAAAAATTCCGCTCAGTATGACAAAGTGCTTAGGCTATATGTCAGGTTAATATTATTATGCAATTTGATTACATAATAAATAATCCATACTGACCCTACAATGATTTCGTCTTGATTCTAAAAGCAGTTATTTGCAAAAAACTAGACACTTATAAATGGATATTTGCCATTTATTGAATATTTGCCACGATTTAATTATAATATTATATGTTTATTTGAATTCTCAAATCAAAGCGCCAAATCGATCCTTATGATAAGGAAACGTAGAACATGTCACTCTAGTACTATAGTTCTCATTTGTATTCTTACAATTTTCTTATTTTCGTGCCTTTCGCCAGTCTTAAGCCAACCGACTGAAGCAGTCGATAGTTTAAAGAATAAAATAAATGGGACGATTGATGAAGATCAAATAGATCAGATATTAAGACTCGTGGAAGTCTATAAAAATTATAATCAGTACGATTCGGCAGAAGTATACCTAGCAAAAGCTACATTAAATGCAGAAGAGTTGAAATATTACAGCGGAAGTGCAAAAGCATATCTTCATCAGGGATCTATTTATTGGCAAAAATATAACAACTATACAGAATCATTAAAAGCATATGAGAAGAGTAAAGAATTCTCAGTGCTCTCTAGAGATACATCTGAAATTTATGTAGTAAACTCAAGCATAGGTACTATTCACGCTCTGAATGGACAGTACGAGAAAGCACTTCAATATATGCAACTAGCTTCTGATGGGGCAAAGCAAGCAAATGATTTCTCTGGAGTTATCGGATTGATGGTGAATTTATCCAACAATCATCTTTACATAGCAGACATTAGAAAAAGGACAGAGTACCTTGAACAAGCTGAAAAGTTAGCATCAAAGCACCAACAATCATTGACAAATGAAATCAAATATAATCTCAAGATCAATCTTGTTGATGCATATATAGAAGAAGGGAAATTGGAAAAAGGAGATAAAATCTTGCAAATTTTAATCGCTGAGCTCAAAGAGAAAAGATTAAAAGTCTATTTGGGAAGGGCTTATTTTAGTCTTATGAAGGTCAAGTCTTTAAAAAGGGAGTACCAAGAAGTAATTGATGTTGCTGCAGATATATTCGACCTTGGTAAAATGGTTGGGTACAATCAGATGATTGATCTAGGCGCTTACGGATATAGAGCTGGCGCATATTGTAAGACTAACCAAATACTTAAAGCTAAAAGTGATATTGTCAAATTCAAATCATATTTGTCCACCATAAATACTAATGATAAAGTCGAATATTTAAAGTTAGTTTCAGAATTATACTCCTGTGTCAATCAAGTAGATTCAGCTTTCGTATATTTTCAACATTACACAATTTTAAAGGACAGTCTGACAAATTTGGATGTAACCAAACGAGTCGCTGAGCTCAGTGAGTTGTATCAAAATGAGTTAAAAGAAAATAAAATTAGAACACTTGAACTTCTTAGAGATAAACAAGAAAATAAGATAAAAACAAGAAATATACTTATTGTATTCTTACTTTTTTTGGCTTTATTAGTAGGTGGATTTGTCTATCTATTCAATCAACGCAAGAAGATGAAAGCCATCAATGATTTGAATCAATTAGAACAAAAATTACTTTCCCTTCAGATGAATCCCCATTTCATCTTTAATTCAATTAGTTCTATTCAAAATTTTCTCTACGCCAAGGAAGATTTGCCGACAGCCATTATATATCTTTCAAAGTTTGCAGCATTGATGCGACAAATACTAGAGCTAAGCAGAGAGAAGTACATTTCTATAGCTGAAGAAATTGAAATCCTGAAAAACTATATAGAACTTCAGCAACTTCGATTTCAAAATTCATTTGAATATGTCATAAGTGTAGATCCTGCAATAGACATATTCAATACTATGGTGCCTCCTTTAATTACTCAACCATTTGTGGAAAATTCAATTGAGCATGGTAAAATCTACGCTATGAAGAATGGCAAAGTGGAGATTTCTATTAGAAAACTGAGAGGAAGTGTTCAGTTGGAAATCTCAGATAATGGAGTTGGAGTTTCTACCGTAAATGTAAAGGAGACTAGAGAAAACCACACTAAAAAATCCTTAGCAACGAAAATCACTAAAGAAAGACTTGCACTGCTTTCCAAATTGTCAAACCATAAGTTTAAATTATTGATGGAAGAAAATCTCGAAAATGGAATTACAGTAAAAATAAGGTTGCCAAAATTGGGGTTTGAGTTTTCTTAATATTTTAAATCGTCTAAGTATTGGTTTAAGACGAAATCAATGTGAGGCTTGTTTTGATTACATGTTTTATAGACAAATTATAAAAAAGTAATTAACTGATAGATAGCCAATAGACTTCGTTATACTGAACTCCCCAAAAAAAACATCTTGCTGCTATAGCAGTTAAAGTAATGACTTTAAATCTTATTATATATGGATAAAGATGATAAACTAGTGGGGAGAAAAATGTTTTGGAATGGGATTATTAATTTTAGATGTTGACTTTTTATCACAAAGGCCGCTAAGGAGGCGCAAGGTTCGCAAAGCTAGATGTTAAATTATTTTATCATTTAAATCATATATATTTTACAGGCTCTATTAACCCCGCCTATTTTTCATTTTGATCCTTAAATATAAATGTCAGAAGTGCCAAAATAAAAAATCTCCATACAAATTGAATTCGTATGGAGACTGGTATTGTTCTATAAAACTTTATCTATTTCTTTTTCTTGAGCTTTGGAGAGATCATTACGATCATTCTTCGACCTTCCATTTTAGGTAAAGCTTCTGCAGCACCATACTCTTCTAGTTCTTTCAAGAATTTAAGTAATAATAGCTCTCCTCTATCTTTAAAGACAATCGTTCGCCCTCTAAAATGTACGTAAGACTTGACTTTTGCACCTTCTTCAAGAAATTTTTTGGCGTGTCTCAATTTAAATTCAAAATCATGATCGTCAGTATTAGGACCAAAACGAATCTCTTTGATTACAGTTTTTGCAGTCTTAGCTTTAAGCTCTTTCTCTTTCTTCTTACGATCGTAAATGAATTTCTTTACATCAATAATTCTACATACCGGAGGATCTGCTTTTGGACTGATCTCCACTAAATCTAATTCGACCTCTTGAGCCCATTTAAGAACTTGGCTTGTTGGATATATATCTGGTTTGACATCTTCGCCTACGATTTCTCCAATTGATTCTAAATTGTCCCCTACTAATCGGATTCTTGGGACTCTAATATCTCGGTTTGTTCTGAAAGTAAACTTCTGTTCTTTTCTTCCGTGATCTCTTTTTTTCTGTCTAGCCAAATGCTGTTATTTTATGAATGAGTTAGTTTTTTATTTAATTATTAATCGAAAATACAAAAAAGTGCATAGTATACCTACTAATGCACTTTTTTGATGCGAAGTTTCACAATTATTCTGCGATATCTTCTTCTTTGTTTTTTACTTCTTCTGCTGTAATCACTAATCCATCTTTCTCTTTGTTCAGTACAGCAATAAGTTTTGTGTCCTCTTTTGGATTATTATTCAATATGAATTCCGCTAATGGGTCTTCAATGTATTTTTGAATTGCTCTATGCAAAGGCCTAGCTCCAAATTGTGGATCAAAACCTTTTTCAGCTACAAATTCTTTCGCTTCTTTATCCAATGCTAAATTAAAATCTAATCCTTCAAGACGAGCATATAGTTGTTTCAAAGCAATTTCAATAATCTTAAAGATATCGTCCTGATCCAAACTGTTAAATATGATCACATCATCAATCCTATTCAAGAACTCTGGTGAAAATGTCTTCTTTAAAGCTCCCTGAATTACAGATTTACTATTGTCATCAGATGATTTTAATCTTGCTTTAGTCGCAAAACCAACACCTTGACCAAAATCTTTCAATTGTCGAACTCCAATATTTGAAGTCATGATGATAAGCGTATTTTTAAAATCTATTTTCCGACCGAGTCCATCAGTCAATTGACCATCATCCAATACTTGTAACAAAATATTGTAAACATCAGGATGGGCTTTTTCGATCTCATCCAGAAGAATGACACTATATGGTTTTCTTCTTACCTTCTCTGTCAGCTGTCCACCTTCTTCATAGCCTACATAACCTGGAGGAGCTCCAATAAGTCTACTGATTGAGAATTTTTCCATGTACTCACTCATGTCAACTCTGATCAAAGCATCATCTGAGTCAAACATGTACCTTGCCAATGCTTTTGCCAATTCTGTCTTTCCTACACCAGTTGGGCCTAAGAATATAAACGAGCCAATTGGCTTATTCGGATCCTTTAATCCGACTCTATTCCGCTGGATCGCCTTACTTACTTTTACAATAGCCTCATCTTGACCAATGATCATTTTCTCAAGATCCTTGGACATACTGACCAGCTTATTACTTTCACTTTGAGCAACTCTATTTACTGGGATACCAGTCATCATAGATACCACTTCCGCGATCTCTTCTTCACCTACAGGGTATCTCTTAGACTTGCTCTCTTCTTCCCATTCCTCCTTCGCTTGATCTAATCTTCTCAAAAGCTTAGATTCATTGTCTCTCAAGTCAGCAGCTTCTTCATATTGCTGATTTTTCACAGCTTTATTCTTTTCTTCTTTTATATCTTCCAATTGAAGCTCTAACTCTTCGATGTATTTTGGAACATGAATGTTTTTCAAGTGAGTTCTAGCACCGACTTCATCTAATACATCAATCGCCTTGTCTGGCAAAAATCGATCAGAAATATATCTGTTACTTAATTTTACACAAGCTTCAATGGCATCATCAGAATATGTGACATGATGGAAATCTTCATACTTGTTCTTAATATTATGAAGAATATGAATCGCTTCCTCTGAACTTGGCGGTTCGATTAATACTTTTTGAAACCTCCTATCTAGTGCACCATCTTTTTCGATGTGTTGTCTATATTCGTCAAGGGTTGACGCTCCAATACATTGTAATTCACCACGTGCTAAAGCTGGCTTGAAAATATTCGAAGCATCGAGTGAACCCGTCGCTCCACCAGCACCAACAATCGTATGAATCTCATCTATGAATAAAATCACATCTGAAGCCTTTTCAAGCTCATTCATGATTGCCTTCATCCTTTCTTCAAATTGCCCTCTATATTTTGTCCCAGCTACTAAAGCAGCTAAATCAAGCATTACTATTCTTTTGTTGAAAAGCGTTCTTGATACTTTTTTCTGATTAATTCTTAGCGCTAGACCTTCGACGATCGCCGTCTTACCTACACCAGGCTCTCCAATTAAAATTGGATTATTCTTCTTTCTTCTACTTAATATTTGAGAAACTCGTTCTATTTCTTTTTCTCTCCCAATAATTGGGTCAAGCTTACCATCTTCAGCTAACCTGGTCACATCTCTCCCGAAATTATCTAGTACTGGAGTTCGTGATTTACTTTGGCCTTTTCTTGATGACGAATATTCTCCACTTCCTTGATTTTCATCTGCAGGAAAATCAGAGTCAGAAGGCGCTTGTGAGTAAAAGTCTGTGAATCCTTGATCCATTTCTTGTTTTACGTATTCAAGTTCCGTCTTATAAGCCTCATAATCTATTTCGAAATTATCCATCACTTTAGAAGCCAAATTGTCTTTATGCTTTAGAATTGAGAGCATCAAATGTTCAGGCTTGATTTCCTCATTCTTGTAAACTTTAGCTTCCAAGAAAGTAACTTTCAGTACTTTTTCAGCCTGTTTGTTCAATGGGATATTTCCGACATTGTAAGAGGTTTCATCTCTTTTTGAAGTTGATGCTGACTCTTCCACTTTAAATTTCAACTCTTCCATGTCCACATCAAGTGATTCTAAGACCTTGATTGCTAGTGAGTCTTTGTCTTGTATCATACCAAGTAATAAGTGCTCAGTTCCTATATAGTCGTGACCAAGTCTGACCGCTTCTTCTCTTGAGAGTTGAATGATCTTTTTGACTTTTGGTGAGAATTTTCTATTCATCTTAATGTATTATATATTAAAACAATTATAAATATAATGATTTATCGCCAATTCGCTAAATTCATATATTATAAGCAGTCAATATAGTGCCAATTTGAATTTTCTGCTTTAATGGCAGAATTTCTTTAATTGAATGTCTATTTGACATAAATAATTATACCTATATGACACATAAACGCCTCAATATGTTTCTTATTAACGTAAGTTTAAATCTTTTTAGACAAAAGCACCAGTTTTTTTTGAATTCTTAGCTTGGAGATTGCAAAGTAAGTCCATTTCTAGGTATTTACAGACATTTTGATCCATGGGATTTGTAAATTTGAAATGGTTAATTTTTTGTTGAAATATGTCTGAATTAGAGAATTATTGAAGAATGTCAACCTTTAGGTGTTTGGTTTTGAAATATTTTTAGTGGGTTATCATGAAAAATGATAAATTTGCAACCGATTCAAAGCAATTTGATGCTATTCAAATTAGTTTAATCAATGTAATAAAATATTAGTATGAAGTTTAGCTTAGACAAACAAGAAAAATATTCAGTATTTAGTTTAGAAGAAGAAAACCTAAACAGCCTTTTGGCACCAAATTTAAAGTCTGAATTTGTGTTTTTAAGAAATGAAGGTGTAAGACACCTAATCTTTGATTTGAGTAATGTGAAGTATGTAGACTCTTCAGGGTTAAGTGCAATTCTCACAGCAAACAGACTTTGGAAAGGATATGGTACATTCATTTTGACAGGGGCAAAACACCCTCCAGTACAGAAGCTGATCGAAATCTCTAGATTAGAGTCAATATTAACTATAATTCCTACAATTCAAGAATCTGTTGATTTTGCGATGATGAGTGAGTTGGAAAGACAGATTATCGAGGAAGATTAGCCAATGGCTAAAACATTTGAAGTTACAATACTGGGTGTCAATTCAGCTTATCCTATCCATGGTAGACATCCTTCGTGTCAAATAGTCAACTACGATAATCGATTAATAATGATCGATTGTGGTGAAGCTGCGCAGATCCAAGTCTCAAAGTACTCCATCAAAAGAAGTAAGATAAATCATATTTTTATCAGCCACTTGCACGGTGACCACTGTTATGGCTTACCAGGATTATTGTCGAGCTATGGTTTGCAAGGTAGAAAATCGACACTTAATCTTCATGGTCCCATTGGTATCAAGAAATTCGTAGAAGGTATTTTTGAAGCTACCGAAGCATATCTCCCTTTTGAGTTAAACATTCTAGAGTATGATACTGAAGAACAATCAACTGTTGTTATTGATTCTTCAATAACAGTAGAGACATTTCCCATGAAACACCGAATTCCAACCATGGGGTTCAAAATCATCGAAACAATTCCGGAATTTAATATAAAGGTTGATGCCATCAAAGAATTTGAAATGAGCATTGAAGAAATCAAAGGCGCCAAAATAGGCAACTCTATAATTCGTGATGGCGTAGAAATCGCAAATTCGAAATTGACCTTCCCGAAGAAAGATGGCAGGTCTTATGCTTATTGCAGTGATACTGTTTATGATCCAGATCTACTACCTTATATAATGAATAGCTCTTTGTTGTACCATGAGACGACATACTTAGATGATCATGAATCTTTGGCAAAAGAAAGAATGCACACGACTCTTGGGCAGGCCATTGAGATTGCTAAAGCGGCTAAAATTGAAAAATTGATTGTAGGCCACTATTCATCTCGTTATCAAGATATTGATGTTTTCTTAGAAGAAGGTTTGCCAAAATTTAGTGGGTTGATGTTAGGAGAAGAGGGGAGGGTATATGAGGTTTAGGGTTGCGAGGTTTAAGGTTCAAGGCTGGATGTTGACCAAGTATGAATTTGTCAACATCCAGCCATGAGACCTTATACCCTAAACCTCAAACCTTTTATTTACTTCCTTAAGAGATAATTTGCTACTTTTTCGCCCAATCCATAATCACAAAACATGATTGCAAAGCCCAACATACTCGATTCATTGCATACGAATAAGCCCTTCCGCTTATTCCTCTTGCTTGCAGGATTCTTTATAGCCAATGCACTAGTTGCGGAATTTGTAGGAGTCAAGATATTTTCATTTGAAAAGACTATGGGAATTCTTCCCTTTTCATTTTCATTCTTTGGGGAAGAGAACCTTGGTTTTAATTTGACAGCTGGAGTAGTGTTATGGCCTGTGGTATTCATTATGACAGATATTATTAATGAGTACTTCGGAATGAAAAGTGTGCGGTTATTGTCTTATTTGGCAGTAGGATTGATCATCTATGCTTTTGTTATGGTGTATTTCGCAATCGGTTTAGAACCAAATGATTGGTGGCAATATGAAAGCGGGAAATTGGGAAGTGATTCTTCAAAACATGTTAAAGATATGGATTTATCATTCAATAAAATTATGGGGCAAGGGTTGTGGATTATTGGCGGATCTATGGTAGCTTTTTTGATTGGTCAAATAGTTGATGTAGCTATATTTCACAGGATTAAGAAAATGACAGGAGAACGGATGGTATGGTTGAGAGCAACAGGTAGCACGCTCATTTCTCAATTTATAGACAGTTATGTAGTTTTGATAATTGCATTTTATATTGGTGCAGAATGGAGCCTTACTATGGTTCTTGCAATCGGTACAGTAAATCTTATATATAAATTTATTGTCGCGATATTATTGACACCAGCCATTTATTTAGCTCATGGGATTATAGATAGATATTTGGGTAAAGAACTGTCAGATAAAATGAAAGCTGAAGCCGCAGCGTGATGGAGATTGAGACTATATTTTTATGTTGAAAATTTGACCAGCTTCAGAGACACATATTATGTTGGATTGATAAAATGTAAAATCAAAGATATCAAGATCAGTATTTATGGATATATCTTCCCAATCTTTACCAGCGTTTTGAGAAATCCAAATGAGTCCATTATCACCAACGATTATTCCTATGTCTTCTTGGAATTTTATAGTCCTGAAAGGTTTATTGTTAGCCAAAGGTGAGTGCCCGTTTTTTAATTTCTCCCAGGATTCACCGTCATCTTTTGACTTAATTATTGTGCCACTATACCCTACAATGAAAATTTCATCTTTGCTATTTATCGCAATAGAATTGTAATAATCTCCATTTTCCGTTGATCTTTGCCAAGTGACTCCAGCATCATTAGAAGTTAAAATTACGCCGTAGCCACACGCAATACATTTTCCAGAATTGCTACATGTGACATCAAGAATCTCATTCTTGAAAATATGGGCAGTATCAATTCTAAGTTCAGAATTCACCTTATATATCCATCCTTTATTAAAATCTTTTCCACCTGCTGCTATGAATCCTTCATTGCTAGAGGTGAAAGCCCGGAGTAAACCCCAAAATTTTGTTCTGGTTAATTTAAGTTCTGGTTGGCCTGAAAATATATAGCCATCATTGCCAACACCATATAAGGATTGTCCATCTGTATATAAGTCAAAAATTGATTTGTTAGTTAAGGAATCTGTCGACCATGAAGTTCCATTTGTGGAATAAACCAAATTACTTTTATTCCAGACATCACCTCCTGTAGCATACAGTGTGCCATCAAATACTTCAATTGAGTGAAAGTCATATTGGGACTCAGATTCAATTACTTGAAATTCGTCTGAACGGGAATCTGTGCATGAACACAAAAAAGTAGAAATAGAGATAAAAAAATAGTAAATAAAACTACTTCTAATGTTTCTTAGTTTTTTTCTTTTTGATTTTGTCTTCTGGGCTAGGTGGAGGTAATGGTAATGGCTTAACAGGAAAGGACGCCGTTCCATGATGTGAGAAACATGATTCATAATCAATATCTAGATTGTAATCTTCCGCGAAGGTCTGAAAAAATATTGTCAATTGCTCAAAATCCATGTTTTTAGATTTTGGCTTCGGGTAATAGACAATCTTTTTGATTGATCCATCAGCTTCCCAAAACAAATTGATCCAAATTTTAACTCCCTTTATGTCTAAACCTTGATCACCAGCTTTGGTCGTCATACTAGCAAGCATATTAGTCCAAATGTCATAAGCTTCATCCATGCTATTGTAGGTAACAGATAGAAGTGGAGTTGAACAATAAAGCATCAATTGCTCATCTTCTTTTTCATTCTCTCCAATAAAAGAAACCTTAGTACTTACTTCAGGACCTAATTCTTGCGTAAAGCCTGTACAAGCAGATAGAAAAACTAATAATATGAAAAATAATGGTTTCAAAATATGGGAATTTTAAATGTTCCAAACAAAACTATAAAAAAATAACGATTAATGCCATTAAAATTTTACGTCTATGTGGATAAACAGGCATTAATGTGGAAAAGTTACTTTTTTGTCGATTAAAAGTCAAAAGTTTATATACAAATAGTACTTTTAGATCAAGTTTTCAGACAATAGTCTATTTATTATTCATTAGTTTCTTCTTTATGATACTTGATATTTTCGTTGTTTTAGTTGTTGCATTTGGTTTTTATACTGGTTATTCAAGAGGATTGATCAAAACAGTTTTTGATACTTTGAGTCTTCTAATTGGGATTCTAGCAGCAATGAAGCTGTCTCCTATTACAATCAATGCTTTAGAAAGTGTCTTTAATATATCTCCTTCTATAGCTTATTTGATCGGAATAGTAATTACCTTTTTATTGGTAATGGCACTTGTCAGATTTATAGGAAGAAGATTAGAAGATGTCTTCGAAGCAGCAAATATAAATGTTGTGAATAAGCTTGCTGGTGGAGTATTGCAAGGATTGTTTTTTGCATTTCTTATCAGTATGGTACTTTGGGTACTTGGGAATTATAATGTTGTCAAGCCAGAGACGAAAATGAACTCAATTACATATCCACTTTTGGAGCCACTACCGGAAGCAGGAAAATCAGTATTTAAAGCTGTAAAGCCAATATTTCAATCCTTTTGGGACAAAACAGTAGATGCTATGGAATCTATTGGTGGCAAATCGGATGAGTCCATGAATGTGCCTACGGGGGATGAATAAAATTTCACATGGGTGATATCTTCGGTTTTTTTAAGCAGTTTTTTGATGGGAGAAAACCTGATGAAAATAGAATTCCATTCCTCCATGAACCGATAGATCTTAAATCATTTCCGATTGATGAAGCAGAAGTATGGTTGTCTAATGGAGGCTTCGGAGCCTTTTCTGACTTAATAAGCTCATCATATCAAGACTATTATATAAATGACAAGCGTCAAAATAGTTCTGAATTGGTATCATTTTTAGACTCCTCTCACTCCAATGGATGGTTTTTGAAATGTAGGCAATTGAAATTTGAGGATATTGATTTCAAATACTTAGCATACGTATTAAGTATGAAATTGAAGAACCATAGTTACGTCATTCAAATTGCAGAGCTGAAATCAATAGCCAAATCCAAAGGTGTTGAATTGACAACTCATTATTACCTTAAACCTTCCATCAAGAATAGATTCAATATTGGACAAGATCAAGCTAATCAGCTCTTTGGCAATATTTCTATTGAGTATAGAACCATCAATGGAACTCCTGAGAGTTTTAAGTTTTTAGCAAAGTCCTATATGGATTCGAAATTTTCACCTCCTCTAGATTTTTCTGATTTGAACCAAATTTTGTTTGATTGATCATCTCAATACGACATTAGTATTATTAGCCATCGTGAAATGTACCCCAATTTTGGTGTACCCGTAGCAAATAATAGATAATCTCTAACGAATAATAGAGTACCACTCTTTCCACCTCATTTCTGTCTCATATTTGTATCATAACAATCAGATTATGGATTCTAATAACAAATCATCGAGTAACAATCACTTCATTTATGCTTTGGGTTTGATCTGTCTTCTAAATATACTTTCATCTCATTTCAATAGTGATGAAGGTGAGAACAATAAAGAACAACAGAAAGAAATCGTATCGGATTGGAGAAGTACAAATTATTTTATCATCTAAAAACCTAGTATTATGGCAACTTTAGTAATCAAAAAAAGAACAGGAAATCTTAAATCAATCAAACGAATATTCGCAATTGCATTAATGGTCATTTTTTATATTCAAATGTGGGCGGCTAACGGCCCAGGATTTATTGAAGGTACACAACTGTATGTAATGGCAAATTCAGGTCTAACTCTCAGGATCGGACCAAGCATGAATTCTGAATCATTGGGAGTTGTAGAATTTGGATCTAGCGTATCAGTATTGAACCAACCGGATAGCATCCAAAACACTCAAAAATTAAACTGGGTTGAAGGAAAGTGGATTTATGTTGAGTATGATGGAGTAATTGGTTACATGTTTGATGGCTACCTCTCTGATCTTCCAATGCCAATCTATGAGTTCGAAAAATGTCAGATGGACTTGGATTTGGTATATCCTTTAGAATCATGGGCAGAAGTCAATCTTGGAGAATGTAAGAGTCAAGCTGTCGAAGCAGGAACATTGAAAAAAGTCACGGATAGATTTGTAGGTGGAGAGAAAATGGTAAGAAGCCACAAAAATGATGACTTTAAATTGGAACTATATCTGAATGATATAAGGCTTATGGATGCATATCACCTCTTACAAAGTATGATAGATTCGAGAGCCAGATTGCAAACTTTCAAAGATGAATCAACTTTCATTGAAGATAGAGATGGCGAATTGTACAAAGTAAAAATAGATCTGGACAACCCAATTGAAATTAGGAAATTGAAATCAGGAGATATAAAAATAGTAATAAGATCTGATAATTACATATGTAGTTTATAGTAAGGCGATTTAAATAGCTTTCATAGATGCCCCGGAAGAGTATTCTTCTGGGGCTGATTTATTGTATATGGGGTGAATATTGGTTATTTTAACTTAACTGAAAAATTAAATTAAATTATTTATTTACTATTTTTGTTTAAGTGTATGTATGTAAGATGCTGATAAAGAGATATATAAAGTAAAGTATTTGTCGATAAAGTCATATATGAAAAATAAAAATGTAAATAAATTACATATTACGTTTTTATATAATATGTTTTATGCTATCTTTGTTTTATCAATTTAACAATTGAGGAGAAACTAAAGAGTTTTTCAATTTTGAGATCCGTTAAAACTATATACGAGTCGCCAAAAAGAATTATATGACAAGAGGCCTTCCAAAAACCGATTTGTTGTTTTTATTCGATGTGTGGGTCAATATATTGTGACCAAATGTAGTTTCCCATGAGACTGCGTATATAGTTTTTCTCAAACCTTTATTGTTGAATTGATATCAACCACTTATTGAGTAGAAAATAAAATAGCTGCCGAACGATTTGTTCTGTAGCTATTTTTTATTGTACCAGCCTTATCCAATTTAGAGATTAGATTGGTTATTTCATGGTCGAGCATATGACCCATCAAAACCCAAACATCATCTTTGTCTTTTTTACATTGATTTATAGCCAATTCAATCACGGAGTCATCATATTTAGCTGCAATAGCTATTCCTATGTTTAAGCTTTTCAGATTCTTGTCATAGTTTGAATAATAAGCATAGGCAGGGTAGGCGAGCTGTGTACAGACAATAGAGTTTGCATGTTTTTCATGTTTATCGATGTAGATAAGAGAAGTCCTATTGTCTTCAATTTCCAATGGATCACTTAAATATTTGAAGCCTTGAGTTTGTGAAAAGCCTACGAGAAGAGATAATCCTATTATTCCGAGGATGGAATATTTGAGAATTGGTTTTTTGTTTTTAAGTTTTTCAACCAAAATTTGTAGCCCAAGTAATATTAAGATGAAAAGTAATGGCAAGGTAAAAAGCATCAATCTTTCGATCAGTGAATATTTGCCCAGAAGAGAAGCTCCGAATACCGCTAATATTGGCAAAAATATCAATAGTCCAATACTCTTTCTATTCCTTATGAAATCATAGATGCAAATTGATGTCAAAGCCACAGCTGCAGCAATAGCCAAGCCAGATTTCCCTACTGCCATTCGTATCATACTGATGATTAACCCATAATCATGTTGAAATGAATTTGGCTCCCAAAATGTACCTTGGATAAAATAGTTATGGTGAAAGTTTTGCATGTGCTCACTACTTATTGCAGGACTCAGAATAAAAAAGTACTCCAAAGCAAAGTTTATAGTAAACCAAGTTGCTAATATTATAGTTGGAAATTGAGAGTCTCGATTAGTATATTGAATATGGACATAATAACAAATCAAACCTACTAAAATAAAAATGGATGGCATACTCAACCATATTGCAATGGTCCCACAAAGTCCAATGATAATAGTATTCTTCTTTGAAAGTTTACTCAATTTTAAAGCCAACCAAATTAGGAGTATAGATACCAATGCATCAGTCATGTACTGTTTATATTCTGTTGCATATCTTATAAACATCGCATGAGTACCTAGGCAGAATACTCCAAGTAAGACATATTTTGAACTCAATAATTTATCTATTGTACTCTTGAAAAAGAAAAGACAGCCAAGTCCAGAAATCAAAGGAAGAAGCCTCAAAGAATATTCAGACACACCAAATATTAAAGTTGATATCTTCGAAAGATATAAGAATAAAATAGGCGCACTTTGCTCATATTTTAAAGGTTGGGATATATCTGAAAATGAACCTTCTGCAACATTTCTAGCCAGATTAAGGCCATCCAGAAACAAAGATCTATTCGAATAAAAAACAAATAGAATCAATAAATTAGGGATTGAATAAATAATTATAGTCCCTATTTTATTCCAATCTATACTTTTGTTTTTCACTCAGGTTATTTGTGATGGATCTAATGAAATTTGGTGTGCAATTGCAAATTTAGAACAGTTAACCCATTAGGGAAGTATACACGAATATTATTTGATAATCGAAACTGTTTCTAATAAGTTTTATCAAAATAACTTTGATTATAGCCACGGCTAAGAATAAATAACTTCAACATCTAATCATAGTAGCTCCTATGTGATGGCTTGGGGGTCCTTTGTGGTTAAAAACAAATATGTCTAATGCCTAAAATTTAGATTAAAGATTCACCAGAACGGCACAACGATTTCATAAAGAAAACCAAAAAGAAAACCACAAATAAAAGCTAAAATTTTAACTAAGGAATGATTCAATAATAAAGTAACATTTTCTACTTGTTATTTTATTTTTCAACAGCGTTAAAAAGCCTCGTCAATGCGCTGCATTGTCTACGCCTGCCTGCCGGCAGGCAGGTTTTTTGCCTTGTTGAAAAATAAAATACCTGCGTATAAAAGCGAACTTTATTAATGTATCATTCCTAAGACTCTTAGTTAAAGTATATTTTAATCAAATTTCAAGATATAAGGCAACCTAGCTTGCGGAGATCTATCCAACAACAAAGACTTAATTTCTCCATATTCCTTAATGAGCCTGAGGTCAGTATCATCAATACCCAATTTCGCATTCATATCCTCTGCAGACGCAAATTCTTTGATCAACTGATCAATAAATGATTCTTCAATTTCTGGGAACGATTTGATTTTGTATTCACTAATACCTGCAACGTCTGCTGCGATCTTAATGGCATCATCAATGTCACCAATAATATCTACCAATCCTAATTCTTTAGCTTTTGTTCCTGTCCAAACTCTTCCTTGAGCTACTTCATGTACATCTTCGACGGACATGCCTCTACCATCAGAGACTCTTTTTAGAAATGTATCATAAACTTCTATAGTACTTTCTTGAAGCAATGCCTTTTCACTATCTGAAAGATTTTTTAGTGGTGTCAATCCAACGGCCATTGGATGTGTCTTTACTTCATCAAATGAAATCCCTAGTTTTTCGTTTAGCAATTCAGTAGCATTAGGAAACATCATGAATACACCAATCGATCCAGTCAATGTATTGGGCGCTGAAACAATAGTATCAGCTCCTGCTGCAATATAATATCCACCTGAAGCAGCATAGTCTCCAAAAGAAGCGATCACTGGCTTTCCTGCTGCCTTTAAATTCTCGATTCCTCTCCATATAATATCTGAGGTGAGGCTATTTCCACCTGGACTATTTACTCTCAATACTACAGCTTTTACGTTTTTGTCTTTTTGGAGCTCGTCAAAAATATCTAGATATTTATCTTCACTTATTGACCCTTTAGAATTGGTGCCATAGGTAATGTTGCCTTCTGCATATACAACAGCAATTTTGTCTTTTGACTTGCTTTTGCCATACCTCAATGTTACGGCATCATTGTATTCACTAAGAGACTTGAATTTTATCTTTTTACTGTCTTTAAGTTTTAATTTGTTGTGTATTGTCGATTTCACTTCATCCCAGTATGCCAATTGATCTACCAAACCAGAAGCCAGACAAGACTTTGCATTTCGACCTTTATAATCGGTCATTATTTGATCCACCTCATCAACAGATAGATTCCTAGTATTTGAAATGGCTTCTTTATAATGATCCACCATACTGACTAAAAATTCCTTCGTTTGGAGTCTATTTTCTTCACTCATTTCATCTCTTCTGAATGGTTCAGTTGCACTTTTGAAGTTCCCTGCATAAAACACATTCATCGAAACACCAACTTTGTCCAAAGCAGTTTTGAAAAAAGGGATAAATGTGGAAAATCCTTTTATATCAATCATTCCCAAAGGGTTAAGGAAAATAGAATCAGCTACTGATCCTAGGTAGTAAGCTGATTGACTGTAATAGTCTGAATAAGCATATATAAATTTGCCACTTTCTTTAAATTCCAATAGTGATTCTCTAATGCTTGTCAAAGTAGCTTGTCCACCACCCACTGAGTTATTCTTTATCAAGATCCCTTTTATCTTTTCATCTTTAGCTGCATGATCTATCAGTTGAGTGATCGAATTGAGCCCAAGTACGCCAACATTGTTATAATTAAGACCTGAGGATTCTACATTTCCGGTTATTTCAGGAATCGCGGAAGAAAGGTCTAATTCTAGAACTGTATTTTTTGAAATCGTAGGCTTGCTACCTCCCATGCTACCTAAAACGACCACAAAGAATAAGAACATTAATACCATAGCTACAAAAACACCTATCGTAGCTGCTGCAATATTTTTGATAAATTGACTCATATATTTTATACTTGATAAAAGATGCAAATATAGTCTCTATATGATCAAATTGAATAATAAATAGATTAAGGTGTGATTCAGAGCGATAGATTTAACTATTAGTGTGTTGAATTTACCAGTTTTACTCTAATGGAACATCATTTTCAAAGTCATATAACGTCAAATTCCTTATCGTATAATGTGCTCGCCACAGATCCCACAAAGTCGAATAATAACTTTGTTGAGCACCTAATTCTTCTTGAATAGCAATGTTGAGATTAGTAACATCTATCTTACCAATTTTAAATCTCTTCTTAGAAATATCAACTCTTTTTTTAGCAATTTCTAATGCTTCTTCAGCAAGAGTCAATTGATCTCTTTTTAATTTAAATTGCTCAACATTAACCAAAATCTCTCTCTCAAAAGATATTTGATCTTGTTTCAATTGTAGGTGGATCAACTCAAGATTGGACTTTGCTATTTCCCTTTGAGCTTTCCTTCTCCCAAAATCTGCTATAGGAATGTCGATAGATAGACTTACTTGTTCTTGATCCAACAATTGTTGATATGCCCCTTTAAAACTTTCTGCGCTTTTGGTAAGACCGAAAGATCCACTGAGTCTTAAGCTAGGACCATTGTCTTTTTTGGCGGATTCCATTTGGCGTTCTGCATTCAACAGTCTAAGACGGAAATCCTCTGTGACGCTTCTATTTTTAAGAGCATACTCTAATGCTTTGTCTTTGTCAATATCGACTAAAGTAATAGGCAGAGGAGTTTTTAGATCAAAATCTACTTGTTTTTGAATACCCAAAAAGTCTCTTAATGCTTCGATCTTATTTTGAACACTTAAGCTAAGTCTAGCTACAGAACTTTTAGCATTCTTAGCACCCAGCTGTATTTGTAACAGCTCTGTTTCTGAAATTTTTCCTACGCTGTATCTTCCTTCAGCGTTGACAGCTAATGAATCAAGGTAGTCACTATTTCTGATAGCTTCTTCTAAAGTCAGTTTTGAAGTATATAAATCGAAAAAGTTATTTACAGATTCGAAGGCTATTCTCTCTCTATCTTCTACATATCTTTTTTTCGATGCTGTATAATTTATTTCTGCTTCCTTTTTATCCCATTTGTAGGGGTTGAGTCTCAATATCGGTTGATCAAAACCAATAGTTATAGGAGATGACAAGTATGTGGTAGGTCCAGCCAGTGCACCGAAATCATCTAGTCGCTGGAGGTTGGTATTAACAAAAACAGATCCTCCAGTTGCTGAAATTACCTGATTCAAATTAAGCCCAACAGTGTTTGACATAAATGAGGAAGTCACAAAAGCTCTGGAGCCGTCAGGTAGAGTAATAGGTGATATACTCCTATTTATGCTTGGGAGTGTGGCTGAAAAGCCCAATTGAGGTTTGAAAACAGACTTTGAAGCCACATAAATCCAATAGGCATTGTTTTCTCTTGTTTTTGCCAATAAAAAATCAGGAGAATCAGATTGTGCCGAGGCAATAATATCCGTGATCTTGGCAGAAATAATTTCTTGAGCTTGAGCACCTTGGTTAAAGCTGAGAAAGAAAATTAGCAAAAGAAGATAAAATCGATTCATATGTGAGTTTAAAGATTCTTTATTTATTTTATTCAGTTCTAAGTGCAGTGATAGGATCCATTTTTGCCGCCTTTTTTGCTGGCATTATTCCGAAAATAATTCCAATTCCTACTGCAATAACAAAGCTTACCAATATTGATGAGAAAGATATTTCTGTAACGATATCAGCATAAGCAGCTATTAATTTAGCACCGCCTATTCCTAGGATGACACCTATAACTCCACCGGCCAAACTGATACAAACAGCTTCTAATAAAAATTGATAAACTATGTCTTTTTCAGTTGCACCTATTGATCTACGGAGTCCAATTTCTTTTATTCTTTCTAGTACACTAGCCAACATTATATTCATAATACCAATACCACCAACGAGCAAAGAAATACCGGCAATCACAGCTAAAATAAAATTCAAAGTTTCTTGAGTACTTTGTTGCTGTTTGATCAATAATTCAGGCACTTTAATCTCAAAATCTGGTTGGTTATTATGCCTTCTTAGTAAAAGCCTGCTGATCAATGCCGCACTAGATTCCATTTTTGCTGCATCTTTTACCTTTACAACAACTCGATCTAGCTGATGATAATTTTGAATTTTAGACTCATCATCATTGCTTCTTTTTACATCTTCACTTCCTATCCGAATTTTATTGTCAATCCTCAACCTAAAGGTTTCCATAGGAATAAAAATATTGTTGCTATAGTTATTAATATCTAATTTCGTCAAAGCTTCTTTAGAAATCATCCTTCGCTTGAGAACTCCAATTACTGTAAAAATGACATTATTTGCTTTCACAGTTCTACCTAATGGGTTTTTACCTAAAAATAGCCTTGAAGCAGCATTTGCTCCAAGTACACAAACCCTAGCACCACCTTTTTCATGGTGAGTCGTAAAATATGTTCCTTTGTATAAAATGAGATTATTTATTTCAAAAAAATCATTATTTACTGCCAGGCACTTTGACTTGAGTGTATTTTTTTCGTAAAGGATTTTAGCATCGCTACCAGATTCGAAGGACAAGTTTTCAATATCTGGCACTAGATTCTTAATCGATTCCACATCTAGTAAAGTCAATCCTGGCGAAAATGATTTTTTTTCAGATTTACTTCGATCATCTTCATCAGTTTCGCCTGTTGGATCTGGAGGAATAGAATTAATTACAATATTATTAGTACCTATTATTTTGAGTTGATCCAAAATTGATTTCTTTGCTCCATTTCCAATCGCTAACATTGCGACCACAGCAAATACACCAAAAATAATCCCAAGAGCAGTTAATAATGCTCTAAATTTATTTTGATTAATTCCTTCTAATGCGAGTAAAAGATTTCGTTGAAAGTACGCAAACATAGGTTACTTAGTTAATGGTTTAGAATGTGCTATGTGCGCTTAAAAGAAGATCATACTGTTGCCACCACCGAAATCTTTATTTTGATCTTCATTTCCCTTGACAGATATCTCATTCAATTTATCGTATTCTTCTTTTGCTTTTTTCCAATTATTCAAAATATTAGCTGCAGTTTCAGCTATGCCTTGCTCTATAAATTCATAAGGAATTTTGTCAAGGTTGTCAGGTGGAGTCAAGAGCACTTTTTCACCACTAGAAATTCCTTCCACGGCTATAACATTATTTTCATTTGTAGCTCCAGTTATGATTTGCTTTCTGGCTAAGCCATTAGATCTTTTTACGATTACATAATCAATACTATCACTATAAAATGCTTCCAAAGGGATATTAATCACGTCTTCATATTCGTAGATGAGTATATCATTTGTTGTAGTCATTGATGGCCTCAATATATCATCAGTTTGGTTGATCGCAATAACAATTTCAAATACTTTAGCTTCTTGACCTCTTAACTCTTGACCTATGTTGGCAACTGTTATGATTTGACCATCGAATATTTTTTCAGGGAAGGCGTCTACTTTAATATTGACTTTTTGTCCTTTTTTAATTTTCGATATATCGATTTCACTGATATATGCGACGGAGGTCATTTTGGTGAGATCGGGCAATTCAGCTATGGTTGGATCCCAACCACTGATTTGTGAGCCAGGGCCTTTTTTTCCATTCCACGTCCTTTGATATATGAGCATCCCATCTTCGGGAGCTTTTATATTAAATGCTACAGAGAGCGTCATCATTTGCGATAGTTTGGCGGCTTGTTGTTTTATAGTGGCTTCTATTTCCCTAACTTTTGCCTCAGACTGGATGACCATCAATCCTGCTTTATCTCGAAGCTGATCCATTGTTCTCAATGAATTTTGTAATTTCAATTTGGATTGGTCGATGACCATTTGAGGCTCGTATATGTTTCTTGCTATTTCTAGTTCTTCTTGAGCCATATTGAATTCTTGATCAGCGATTTGGTCTCGAATCCCTTTCATTTGGATAGCTGTATCAATTTTGATTTGTTCAAGCTTGGTGTTTTCTTTTTCTATTTCAGTTTGAACATTTTGGATTTTTGTTGCCAATTCTGATTTGTCCAAAGAAGCCACATAGTCGCCTTTCTTTACCAATGTACCTTCGGGTATAATGTCTTTTATTGTAGTATTATAAATTTGTGCGGAACGCATTCCATGTGGTCCTCTAATAACTGTGGACTTTTTGGCTTTGAGTTCTCCGGTGGCGCTTACAGAAACAAGAAAATTTGATTGTTTTGCTGAGGCGTAAAGATTAGACTTTGAAGCAGCTACTCCAGGCCTAAGCATAAAATAGGCTATTGCTGCAATAGCAATAATAGATATTCCGTAGACAATTGATTTCTTCATTGATATAAGTTGGGCGGTTATTTGAATGTACTCTGTCGACTACTACAGGGAATATTGAAAAATAACGAGTTTTTCTAAAGGGATGGTCTTAATCACTAAATTTTAACACTTTGTTATGAATGTACAAATTTGATTTAATTTGACAAATATTCTTACTGATTAAAATAAAGAATGCCCAAATATTTAACTTTTGAATTCAGTATTGGGTAAATAATATCATTGGAATATGAATTTGAGCCGAAAAATTATCTTAGTAAGTATTCAGGGATTTTTTTGGATTGGACGAATATATATGGTTGACTTACAAAACGGAAAAAGCCCTTTCCGATCGGATGCTTACAAAGTGTCGGGCTTACCAATCTTTGCAAGCTTGGGAATCCCTTTGCGTACTATGGCCGAGATTCCCAAGCCTCCCGATAGTTATCGGGAAGGGTTGGGAAGCTCTCTGACCTCTTGTCGGATTCTTATCGAGAATTATATTACAAAACATGCTATATGGTTTACTCACACAAACACACAGAAAGATGCTATTACGAAACAAAGTGTTTCTGAACTTTTGCAGATCCGATAAAAAATTTATTTTATACAGTTAGGTCTCAAAAAAATAAGAGTTCTAAATATGTAGTGCTCTATCCTCTGTAGCTGCTAAAGCTGCTTCTTTTAATGCTTCTGTATACGTAGGGTGAGGATGACAGATTCTAGCCATATCTTCCGCTGATGCACGGAATTCCATCAATGCAACAGCCTCCATAATGACGTCTGCCGTTCTCGGACCTACCATGTGAACTCCTAATAATTCATCTGTTTTAGCATCAGCCAATACTTTTACCATTCCTTCTGTATCCATACTGGCACGAGATCTACCTAAAGCCTTGAAAGGAAATTTGCCAACTTTATATTCAATTCCTGCTTCTTTTAGTTGTTCTTCTGTCTTACCTACAGCTGCGACTTCTGGCCATGTATATACGACACCAGGAATTAGATTGTAATCAATGTGTGGATGTTGTCCTGCAAGATGTTCCGCTACAAATACTCCCTCTTCTTCAGCTTTATGTGCTAGCATATCTCCTACGATCACATCTCCAATTGCAAAAATGCCAGGAACATTAGTTTCTAGATGATCATTCACATTTATCCTTCCTTTGTCGTCTAATGTGATTCCAACATTTTCAAGTCCTAGACCATCTGTAAATGGACGCCTTCCTATTGCAACTAGACAATAATCTGCTTTTGAGTCAAACTTTTCCTCACTGTCTCTTTTTTGTATGCTAACGGTTGCAGAAGTTTTATTGGCTTTGACTCCAGTTACCATATGCTTGAGATAGAATTTCATTCCAAGTTTCTTCAACGACCGCATCATTTCTTTGCTGCAATCCTTGTCCATACCAGCTAGAATTCTGTCTTGATATTCTACTACTTCTACTTCTGTGCCTAATCGACAAAAAACGGATCCTAGTTCTAGCCCGATGACTCCAGCACCGATAATGACCATCTTCTTAGGAAGCTTGTCAATATTCAAGGCTTCGGTTGATGTAATGACACGGTTTTTATCATAATTAAATGAAGGAGGCGTTACAGGCTTTGACCCTGTCGCTATGATTGTCTTTTTTGCCTTTATTTCAGTGGTCTTTCCATCTGCTGATTTGATAGAAATTGTGTTGGCATCTTTGAATGACCCAAGACCATGAATAACGTCTATTTTATTTTTTTTCATCAAAAACTTGACACCCCCAGAAGTTTGTTCGACAACACTGTTTTTTCTAGCAATCATTTGCTTCATGTCAACCTTGAGGTTGCTCAAACCTATTCCATGTACTTTAAACTTATGTTCTGCGTTGTGATAATGTTCTGATGAATCTAAAAGTGCCTTAGAAGGGATACACCCTACGTTTAGACATGTTCCACCTAAAGCGTCATACTTTTCAATTAAAGCTGTTTTCATTCCCAATTGGGCACATCTTATAGCCCCTACATATCCGCCAGGACCAGAGCCAATTACAACTACATCGTATTCCATTTTTATTTATTCTTTTGAATTTTTGTTTGTATCTGAAGGACCTTGGTTGCCAGATTTATAATTTGGTCTACTTCTTTTATTTTTATGTTTGTGTGAAGGTTTTTTGTCTGAAGTTTCTCCAGATTTAGCTTGTTTTGGCTTGTTACTTGAGCCTTGATTTTGAGGTCGATTTCCAGAACCCTCAGTATTTTCCTTTTTGTTAGATGATCTATGGTTAGATTTATTACCCGTCTTTTTGTTTCGGCTATTCCGCCTTTTTTTCTTTTTAATACTTGGCAATTCTATTTCACCTGTAACATCAGCGTATTCTATTTCTTTTTCCTGTTTGCTTTCGATTTCGATCAATGCTGCTCTGTCAATTAACTCATCAGGTTGTTCTCCAGCCTTGTTCATTATTTGAATTTGCTTCACACGTTCGATGTCAAGAGCAACCATCGGGCTTCTTGTTTTTTCATCGGTATATCCATAATACATTAGTCCTTTGAAAATATCTGTCTTTATTAACGCAGCTTTTCCTCTTATTGTTTTAACATAATCTACACCTTTTGGAAAATCTTTTAAAGCATCCATATAGGTATCCAATTCATAATTGAGACAACATTTCAGTCTTCCGCATTGACCAGAGAGTTTAGTCTGATTGATGGCTATATTTTGATATCTAGCGGCTGTAGTCGTTACAGATTGAAAATCAGATAACCATGTAGAGCAGCATAATTCTCTGCCACATGAACCTATTCCGCCTATTCTGGCAGATTCTTGTCTTGCTCCAATTTGGCGCATTTCAACTTTGACTTTGAATTCCTTCGCATAGCTCCTTACCAATTCTCTAAAGTCTACACGCCCTTCTGCAGTGTAATAAAATGTAGCTTTTCTTTTGTCACCTTGGTATTCTATATCTCCAATTTTCATGTCCAGACCCAAAGTTCTTGCAATTACTCTGGCACGGACAAGGGTTGGCTTTTCTAAGGTTCTTGCTTCTGTGAGTTTTTGAATATCTCTTTGATTTGCTTTTCGGATGACTTTGTGGATTACGCGATCTTCATTGACCTTTTTCTTTTTCATTTGTGAGCGAACTAGTTCTCCAGTCAGTGAAATCCTTCCAGAATCTAAGCCGCTATCAGTTTCTACAACAACAATGTCTCCTGTCTCTGCATTTGACCAGGTTTCGTTGATGAAAAAGTCTTTTCTAGCACCTTTTTTGAAACTTACTTCTACTACTTTAAAAGCAGATGGATCATGGATATCTAAGACAGAAATCCAATCGTATGTATTCTTTTTATTACATCCTCCAGTAGAACAATGCCCATTGTCTCCACAACCTGATGGGCTTCCACTGCTACAACTACTACATCCCATTTCTTTATATTTATCATAGCATTTGACAATTATCAGATACTAATCGTTAAGTAAAAATTATACGTGATAGATTTCTTTACCCACACTTATATTTCTCATCACTCGTCCTATGGTCAAGCTATCTGCAAGAAACAAAATTTTTGGATTTGCATTTCTTTCAATAGAACCAATACAATCATTTAATATCAAAATTAGTTGTTCAGTTTTAGAAATATCAAGCAAGCTAGTCATTTTTTGCGCTATTGATAATTCATATTCATTCAATCGGAGGTTTTTTCGACCCGTATTTAAAGAAAAAAGATACTCTCTGAAAAAATGCAATCCATATTCTAAAAAGTTCTTTTGGTTTTCTCTTCCCCAGCTTGACATTTCATTGATCCATTTTCCCATTTCTACAGGTTCCATTTTATAAGCCACTCTCAGCCATTGGAATAAGGAGTCTGAATAATTCACAGAATCTTGACTAGCCAGAGATATTGCGGTATTCATATTACCAGCGGCAATTCCAATTAGCTGGTCAGAGTCAGATGCCTGTATGCTGTGTTTTTCTTCTAAATATTGTTTTACTTCGGCGTCAGTAAATGGATTCACTTTCAACAATTGAACTCTTGAGAGTATGGTGTTAAGAATATCATCTTGCTTTTCAGCTACTAACAGAATTATTGTATTTTCAGGGGGTTCTTCAATGAGTTTGAGTAATCTATTCCCTTCATTTCTCAAGTACTCTGGCATCCACATTATGAGCACCTTATACTCAGATTCGAATGTTTTTAGTCCAAGTTTTTTGACTATTTCGACACATTCTTTTACATTGATATTCGCTTGTCCATTTTCAAGATTCAGGCTATGTAGCCAAGTCTTAATATCTAAAAATGGATTTTTATCTAGTATGGATCTCCATTCTTTTAGAAAATCATTACTTGTTGTTTCATTTCTATTTTTACCATCTTTCTTAACTACAGGAAAAGAAAAATGAACATCAGGATGGATGAACTTATGTGATTTTAAACAAGCAGAACATTGACCACAGCTATCGGTTTCATCTCTATTTGTACATAATATAAAGCTTGTGAAAGCGAGAGAAAGAGCGAGTTGACCACTGCCTGTCCTTCCCAAAAACAATTGGGCATGAGCAAGTCTGTCTTCTTTTGCATTAGACAGTAAATATTGCTTTTCAACTTCTTTTCCAGGTATATCTTTGAAGAACATTTAAATGGCTTACAAATTAAAAAAATAAAAATATGTAAATTATCTGAATTTAGTGGTGTGTGTTCAACAAATTGCACGTTTAGTAATATTATTTCAGCTAAGAGTTATTTTGAGTTGCTATGGTAAAAAGTACTTTGAATCTTCTTTTTGATAAAGAAACAGGGTGCATTTCAAATTGTTGCATTTACTATTTGACATACGAAAGGAAATTTAATTGAAGGAAAATTAAAAAGGCAACACCATAAGGAATGATTCAATAATAAAGTAACATTTTCTACTTGTTATTTTATCTTTCTACGGCGTTAAAAAGCCTCGCCAATGCGCTGCATTGTCTACGTTTTTTGCCTTGTTGAAAAATAAAATACCCGCGTATAAAAGCGTACTTTATTAATGTATCATTCCTAAGGCGATTTAGCGGTTCTGCGATTTAGCGATTCTGTAAAAAGTCAATTAGAATAATTTAAAATAGAATTAATAAAACGTTATTTTGAAATGCACCCAAGTAACGTAGCTTTATAATTTTGGTTTCTTATTTTTAGAACACTTATAGACAAAGTAAAATTCTAAGCTGTTCTTTGTAGTTTCCTTAGTAAAATAGCAGTGCAGTTGTGGTGAATCTTTACGTATTGTAAAATAATTAAACTTGAATTCTGAAAATAGGCATATTCTTTTTTAACCACAAAGAAGTACCAAGGAATCATAAAGAAGCCACTAATTCTACTTTGAGACATTTCAAAAAATGAAGAAATTGAAAATAGGCATGCGGTTTATGGTTTAAGGTTTGCAAGGCTAGATGTTGACATTTAATTTGTTTTGTCAACATCTAGCCATGAACCCTAAACCTCGTAACCTTAAGCCTGTTCTTTTTTTACAATCTTTTCAATAGTAGAAATGTGTAATCTGAAAATATCTAATCTCTCAAAGTAGAACTAAGTTAGATGTTGACTTTAATTTATTCCTTGCTCCTAAAATAACTTTTAGCCATCATTTCAAGTTGTTATGAAATTGGTAAGAGGTGAGAGATCAATGCATAGACTTATTGCTGTGAAGGAAAAGAAGACCTCTGTCCTATTAGGAGAGCACATGCAATAATATAATACGAGTAAATTTTCTCTAATAAAAAAAGCCGAACACATTTTGCATTCGGCTTTGATATATTGTTAATTACTATTTTGCAATTATTCTGCAGCTTCTGTAACTTCAGCTTCTGGAGTTTCACCGGCAGCTTCTGCAGCTTCTTCAGCTTCGGCTTCAGCACTTTTAAGTGCTCTTGGTACTTCAACTATAGCAACTGGAGTGGCAGTAGTAGTCATCACTTCCATTCCTTCAGGAAATTCAATGTCTCTTACTCTTACAGAATTACCTAGCTCAAGCTCTGAAATGTCTACATATACTCTGTCTACCAATAATTCAGGAGTTGTTTTCACTTTTACTTTCCTCATTTGAGGTATAAGTTTTCCTCCTTCTTTTTCCCCTGGTGAAGCTCCTTTGAAATCTACAGGAATTTCAACTTTAATGGACTTTCCTGGGATAACTCTTAAGAAATCCATGTGTACAATTTCATCTGAAAGTGGGTGAAATGTAATATCCTTAAGGATACATTTATATGTATCACCATTTACACTAATCTCTGCAAGTTTAAAATCTGGTGTGTAAACCAATGATTTTACAGATTTTGGAGTAACACTGATTGCAGTATTATTATCTCCTCCATATATGATAGCAGGCACTAAACCTTCTTTTCTTATGATTTTGGTATTTTTTTTACCAAAAGATTCTCTTGTTTGTGCTTCTACTTTTACTATTTCCATGACAGTATTTTATTCTTTTTCTGAAAAGGACTGCAAAGATAACTCTTTTATTGAATTATCCTATAAGTTGAAATGGGGGTTTATAATTTATTTAAAGGCCTAATTATAAACACTACTAAACTAGTGGTTCAAATTATAAATACTTGACAGCTTAAATGGCCACTTTTTCCTTGATTCTTCGTCTTTCGTCAGTCAGGTAGCTACGGCTATCTTCCTTTCTCAATCTTTGACTAAAGAAAAAATAGACTCATTTTAACTATCACCTCAAATCCGCAAGCGCAATTTTAGGTAATGAATTTTAGTTTTCGTATGGCTTATAAGTACTAATAGAAATGGGAAAAAGCAAATTTTAGCTGAATTCTAAACTTTCAACTCCTTGATATTGG
>Ga0256847_1000150_pt1 | contig 47891 bp, 43 predicted proteins | sample TeddybearmetaG_FD_189099 | JGI IMG/M metagenome (GOLD analysis project Ga0256847, IMG submission 189099) | Hydrothermal vent microbial communities from East Pacific Rise, Pacific Ocean - Teddybear | ecosystem: Environmental > Aquatic > Marine > Hydrothermal vents | place: Pacific Ocean: East...
TTCACCGCGTCCCAGTGCACCATGAATTTGTTCCTCAAGCGCCAGTCTTCGTGACACACCGCGGTTCATGGATTCAGTAAAATAGGAGTAGGTATTCCGACCCAACTCCTTTGAGTGGTACATTGCCGCATCGGCATTTCGAAGTAACTCCGATGCATTATCACCATCTTCTGGGTAAACCGCGATTCCCATACTGGCAGTGATCATCATTTCCCGGTTATCAATTCGAAAAGCATCGCTGAATTTGTTTAGCAGGTTCTCAGCTATTGGGCGAGTTTCAGCAGCATCTTCAAGCCCACCTAGCAGGATGATAAATTCGTCTCCGCCCAGGCGACCGACTGTATCGCCGCTTCGTAAGTCTTTTTGTAGACGTAATGCAGCTTCGATTAAAAGCTTGTCTCCTGTCTCATGACCCAGGGTATCGTTGATTTTTTTGAAGTCATCCAGATCGAGGAATAATAATGCGACTTTTTCATTATTCCTTAGAGCTTCACTCAAAAGCTGTGACAGGCGATCAAGTGAAAGAAATCTATTTGGCAGGTTGGTGAGATTATCGAAGTGGGCCTGATGCAGGATTTTTTCTTCCGCCTGTTTACGTTCTGAAATGTCCAGAATAACGCCGCTGAAAAATAATTCATCATTGCTAATCCAGCTGCTCAGCGTCAATTCCATTGGGAACTCCTGCCTGTTTTTTCTCAGTCCCTTAACTTCATGGGTTACGCCGCCATGTAAAAGCCCTCTTTCTGTCACTGCTCGCTCAAATCCCGTGGAGTGTGCCTGGTGATAAATTTTCGGCATTAATTTGCTTAGCGGTTTGCCAACAATCTCATTGCTGGAGTAACCAAATATCTGTTCAGCACCGGTGTTCCATTCCATGATATTGCCCTGCTTTTCTGACACCACGATAATGCCTACTACTGCAGATTGAAACAGAGATTTAAACTTGGTTTCACTTTCCATTAATTGTTTTTCAGCTTTTTTTCTTTCAGAAATATCTCTGGCAATACTTAAAATACTGTGCAACGAACCATCTTCTGAATACATCGGTGATCTGATGACTTCAACAATTTCAGTGTGGCCATCATTTGCAAAAATCAATTCCTCTTCATTCATTACCGGCCTGCCAGCAGCTATAGTTTTAATATTATATTGATGAAACAGTTCTGCCTTGTGCTTATCAAACAGGTCATAATCTGTCTTACCAATAATATCTGCCTCCGCCAGGCCAACTAATCTTTCATGCTTTTTATTGCAACCCAGATGGACTCCATCTGCATCGATTAACCAAACAATGTCGGGCAAGGTATCAATTAGTAAGCGTAATTGGGCCCTGCTTTCCCGCAAGGCATTTTCAGTTTTTGTGCGTTTTGTGATATCTGTAGCAATTGAGCATATTGCTGAGGCCTGACCGTTATCATCCTTTAGCAGGAATTTGGTGATATAAAAGCTTTGCTCTGGATTATCTAACCTGACCTTCTGTTCCAACTGAATGGGTAAACCATTCTCCAATAAAGTAATATCATCAGATTCAAACTTCTCCGCTATATGGGCCGGGAATATATGCTCAGCCCGTTTACCAATAACCTGTTTTTCCTGCAAATTGAATAATTGATAAAACCGAGGGTTAGCATATATATACTGTCCATTTAAATCTTTAATAAGGATCAGGTTATCGGTATATTTTAATATCCTTTTCAGATATAAATCTGGTTCATTCCGAGTTTGCCAGTGTGATTTAAATGACTGAATCAGGTTGAACATATAATTCTGAAATCTGTGAGTTTTTAGTACTAGGTAGGTAATTTATAGTATTGATTCTAGTCTTATTCAATTCAATATAAGGAATAATTCTTAATGCAGTAACATCTGCAGAATTAGTCTATCGCTGAATTATCTTTCAGCAGGTGCTCAGGCATAACCCAGGATTCCTTGACACGTCTGGTGACAATATAAGTGCAATAATGTTTGATTCCGATATTGGCCGCAAGCATGCTGTCAACAAAGCGTTGATAGTCGTCGATTGAGGCGGCGACAATTTTAAGGAAATAATCAACTCTTCCGCCTACAGCCCAGCATTCCAGAACTTCATCCATAGGCATCACGGCCTGTTCAAAACGTAAAAAATCATTTGAGTGGTGGCTGTCAAGCTCTGTCTCCATGATGAAAAATGAAATATTTTTTAATGACTTTATGGATATTTTTGCGCTGTAACCGGTAATCACGCCGGCTTTTTCCAGTCGTTTTAATCTTTCCCAGCAGGGAGTAGGAGACAGATTGACTCTTTCCGCTAATGCGGTTTTGGTGATGCGACCTTCGTGTTGCAGGATAGACAGAATTTTTAAGTCGCGCTTATCTAGTTTAATCATGGTGCGATTACTGTTCCTTAGTTTGCTAGTTTAAAATCTGTACAGCAAGAAATATACAGTTATCGCATGATGGGGTGAATAGTTTGATTTTATGTTGAGCATAGCCAGTCGATTGAGCAATCTTTATTTTTCTTATGATCCTACTGGGTTTCCCAGGATTATACAAAAGTGCTTGCTTTAAGCTCTTTAAATAGCAAAATACCCGGGCATTATATCATCAGGTAAATGTTGAAGGAGTATCAAAAAGATGAAGCAAAGTCGCAGACGTTTTCAGCCAGCTGAATATACAGAAAGACATCTGAAAACACGCAACGCCATGGCGCAAAAAGGCATTGATCTTTTGATAGTGTCAGACCCATCAAACATGTGTTGGCTTACCGGTTTTGACGGCTGGTCATTTTATGTTCATCAGTGTGTTGTTATTGGAACAGGCGGGCAGCTTTTCTGGTTTGGCCGAGGAATCGATACACCCACAGCACTTCTAACCACTGATTTACAACAACAGGATATTGTTGCCTATGACGATAAATATGTTCAGTCACCGGATATTCATCCAATGGAATATCTGGCTGAAATTTTACAGCAACGTGGATTGAACAATTGCCGAATCGGTGTTGAGAAAGACAATTACTATTTTTCTGCTCGCGCCATGGAATCACTCTACGCTGCTTTGCCGGGTACAAAATTCATCGACGCAACAGCATTGGTGAATTGGTCGCGAGCGATAAAGTCGGCTCAGGAAATTGAATATATGAGGCGTGCCGGATCTGTTATCGAAAAGGTCTACGAACGCATCATGGAAGTCGCTGAACCCGGTATGCGCAAGAATGATCTGGTTGCGGAAATCCAGCATGCGACTATTAAAGGTACTGATGAATATTTTGGAGATTACCCCGCAATAGTTCCACTTATCGGCGTTGGGGATGAGGCTTCAGCCTGTCATTTAACCTGGGATGGCAATCAGATAGAAGCTGATTCTGGCATGTGCATGGAACTGGCTGGCGCTCATGCACGTTATCACTGCCCCTGTTCGAGAACGCTGTATTTTGGTGAGCCAACCCAAAAATACCGGGATGTTGAAAACGTCATTCTTGAGTGTATCGACACGACGCTGGAAATGTTTAAACCGGGTAATACCTGTGGCGAAGTGGCGGCGACATTTTTCGACACCTTGCAGAAAAATGGTTATGAAAAAGATAATCGATGTGGTTATCCGATCGGACTCAGTTATCCACCCGACTGGGGTGAGAGAACGATGAGTCTTAGAAAAACTGATAACACTGTGCTGAACAATGGCATGACTTTCCATTTTATGCCAGGTCTCTGGTTTGAAGACTGGGGGTTTGAGATTACAGAAAGTATTGTGGTTACTGATAATGGTGCCGAGTGTTTGTCCAGTGTACCCAGGCAACTTCTTGTAAAATAAATACAGAGTCCTGCTGAGGTAAATGTTTACTCGTAGCAAAGAAATTGATGTAGTATCCAGCGCTAGCGATAAACTTATCTATATGCGACAAAATTTTCAGCATGAGATAGTAATTAGAATTTGCATTAAAACACTGGAGTGATGGAAATTACTGGACTGAAATACGACGCAACATGGCAGTAAATCCTGCTCCGGGGTGATCAAAGTACTGCTTGTCAACATGAGTAGAGCGATATAAACATAGAGTCAGAGAAGGTGAGGAATGCAAACGAGTTCCACTGAAAATTCACCAATCAGGTATGGATTTCTGGTAGTAGAAAACTATTCGATGATTGCGATTAGTTCTGCAATTGAGCCGTTACGAATGGCGAACCGCATATCCGATAAAACACTTTATGAATGGTTTCTGGTTACCCTGGATGGGAATCCGGTGCCCGCCAGTAACGGTCTGATCATTAATCCTGATTTTGCGGTAGCAGATGTTTCATCGCTCAACGCGTTATTTGTTTGTTCTGGCCTGGATGCGGCAAATAGCTTTAGCAAACAACTGAAAAATGTTTTACGTAGAAAAGCCAGTCAGAAGATACCCCTGGGCGCTCTTTGCACGGGATCTTATCTTCTTGCCAAGTCCGGATTACTGGACGGATATCAATGCACTATTCACTGGGAGAATATCGCCAGTATGCGTGAAGAATTTCCTCAGATAAGGTTCTCAGAAGAACTATTTGAAATAGATCGCGATCGTTATACCTGCGCTGGTGGCAGTGCCCCGTTAGATCTGATGTTGAAGTTAATTGCCAATACTCACGGTAATCAAATTGCAATCGATATTTCAGAGATGTTTCTGTGTGACCGGATACGAGACAAGAAGGATCGCCAACGTATTCCTTTGCAAATTCAATTAGGTGCAAACCAGACCATTTTGATCGAAGCCGTTACCTTGATGGAAACCAATATTGAAGAGCCTATTAGCCTGGAAGAGCTTTCTCATTACGTCGGTATTTCCCGGCGCCATCTGGAACGATTATTTCGTAAATACCTGAATTGTGTGCCGACAAGATATTACATGGATTTAAGGTTGAAACGCGCAAGACAATTGTTGTTGCAAACGAATAAATCGATTATTGAGGTGGCGCTCGCATGTGGATTTGTCTCTGCGCCTCATTTCAGTAAATGTTATCGTGATTTCTATGGGTTACCGCCCAGGCAAGAGCGTCAACAGAAACTGGTGATTCCGGCTACAAATAAGACCTCTTAATCTTCACTTGTAATCTGGTACTCCTTCAACAATACATTGTTGAAGGAGTACTAGTCGTTGTTGCCAAAACCTGGCGTCAAACTGCGATCACTTCGTGGCGTCAGACCAAATCGTTTACGATAACAATTGCTGAAATGCGCAGCAGATGTGAAGCCACATGTGATAGAAATATCTAGAATTGATTTTTCAGTTTGCTTTAACAAACGACGTGCGTTTTTGAGCCGTAAATCGAGATAATATTGCATCGGTGAACAATTGAGATGAGACTTGAACAGTCGCTCCAGCTGGCGTCTGGAAAGATCTACATAACTGGCTAATTCATCTGAGCTCAGTGGTTCTTCCATATTATTCTCCATTAAGATTGCGGCTTCAGTTAATTTTGGTTGGCTGGTGCCAATTGTATGACGCAGTGGGATACGCTGTCGGTCATTCATGCCGCGTATTCGTTCTAGCAGCATGTTATCCGAGATCTTCGCAGCAAGATCAATCCCATGCTCTAGCGCAATCAGATGTAACATCATATCGATGGCTGTAGTCCCACCCGCGCAAGTGTATCGATCACGATCAATTTCGTAGATACAATCAGTAAGTAACAGAGATGGAAATTCTTCTCTTGTTGATGCCAGATTGTCCCAATGGAGCGTACATCTATAACCGTCGAGCAAACCAGCTTTTGCCAGCATGTAGGTAGCAGTGCTTAGGGCACCCAGGGCTGTATTTTTTTTATTAAGGCGTTTTAACCAGTCCCCCAATGCCGGTGTCCAGGCCTGCTTGATATTGATTCCACCGCATACAAACACAGTTGACAACATGGTCTGATCTTTGGTCGAATAGTTGGGCGTAACTTCGAGGCCACAACTTGCAGTTACTGGATTGCCATCCAGAGAAAGTGTTCCCCAGGTGAACAGTTTCTGTTGATTTAAAAGGTTGGCCATGCGTAGCGTTTCGATGGCTGAGGCATAAGGAATTAGAGAAAAGTTAGGAACCAGTAAAAAACTATAATGTTTAGGTTCGTGATATATGTTTTTAATATCCTGAGGGGTATTCATTGGAGTTTGGGAGCCTGTCGGACTTAGGATGAATCTACTGTGGAAAAACCATTTTGGCCAGGTTTTCCTTCGCTACGATCACCTAAGTCCGACAGACTCCTAAGATAAGAAATATTGTTAATTTAAAAGTTCCTGGTGCTCAAGCTGCCACCGTCGGTTTTATGGAAAAACATGTCGCAACAGATAAAATTATAGCTAGTGCCTTATGTGATATTGATTTCACTTGTTTGTTAAATTCTTAAGTGCCGAATAGAATACGTGGTTGAGTTGCTGACCAGTAATATAAGTGAATTCGACTTTGTTTCAAACATAAAAATCCTAGTTCGAATATAAAAGTAAAACATTTATATGAACATTCACTAATTATGAAATTTGAGGTGTGGTAATGAATGCAGATCAGGATAAACGAGAAATGGAATCACATATCGCTAATCATGTCGACATAAACTCTGTAGCATCGTTTAAACCAAATGAACATATCGTTCGTTTGAAGATTAAATTTGATATTGAGAAAATACGTCAGGCTTTAAAGGATGTTTCCGAGAAATCAGGTTTTAAAGGGATAGGATCAGGTTTCCATATTCTGCCAGTGACCTGCCGAAAGAATAGTACCATCGAATCTGACAATGACCTGTCAGGACGATTCTACACTCGAGTTGACGATAGTTACGAAGAAGTTGCCAGAGATGATATTGTAGATGAATCTGAGTTTACAGAGTTGAATGAGGCGTTTAAAGGGACTTATTTCGAGTACATTCACCAGCAACTGACTGCACGTTATCCAATAGGTCGTGTCCGCATTCTAAAGAAAGATATTTATAACTGTAACTCCTGGCATCGTGATCCGGAGCCGCGCTTACATATCCCAATCTATACCAATCCTGGCGCCCTGTTTATTGTCAATCACCATTGCACACATCTGCCTGCTGATGGTTCGGTTTATTTTACCGATACGCGCGGTTACCATACAGCATTGAATGGGGGTGAATCGTCGCGAGTACATTTGGTGGCGGCCCTTGCTTATCCCGAGTACCAGCCTTAGAGGGTAAATCTATGAGTCAACATTATGCAGCAATGACAGCAAAGGATATAACTCACTCGGCGCACACTATTGATTTACGTAGTGACACCGTTTCTTTGCCTACGGATGAAATGCTGGCAAGGATGACCAGTGCAAAACTTGGTGACGATGTTTACGATGCAGACCCAACTGTTCTGGAACTTCAGCGAATTGCTGCTGAGCTGTTTGGCAAGGAATCCGCATTATTTTTCCCTACCGGGACACAAAGCAACCTGGCCGCAGTGTTGTCGCATTGCCAGCGAGGCGAAGAAATAATTGTTGGTCGTGAATATCATATCTATTGCGATGAGGCACAGGGTGTTTCTGCTTTAGGTGGCATTGGCATGTGTCCCATCGATACTGACGAACTGGGTGGATTATCGCTTGAGAAAGTAGCCAAAGAAATAAAAGTAGATGATTTTCACTACGCGATTAGCAGGCTGGTTTGTTTAGAAAATACAGTTTCCGGAATGGTGCAGCCCCAACAGAAAATAGATGAGATTTCTAATCTGGCACACGATGCCGGGTTAAAAGTGCATCTTGATGGTGCACGAATATTCAATGCCCACATCCACACGGGTATACCGGTTAAGGAACTCGTTGCAACCAGCGATTCGGTTTCTGTCTGCCTGTCAAAAGGTCTGGGGACACCAGTGGGTTCTTTACTGCTCGGAGAGGGTTCGTTTATCAACAAAGCCAAACGTAACCGCAAGTTATTAGGTGGTGGTATGAGACAAATTGGTGTGTTAGCAGCCTGCGGACTTTATGCGCTTGAATATCATATCGAACGACTTGCTAAAGATCATAAAAATGCCAGCATATTGGCGCAGGGCTTAAAACAAATTCCACAACTCACTGTGGAATATTCTGATAATCAAACCAACATGCTGTTTTTTAGCTGCCCCCAACAACATAGTGCACCGCTGCAGCAATATTTGTTTGAACACGGTATCACAATTCCAACGCCTTCTGATTCAACTCGATTAGTTTGCCACCTGGGTATATCGACAGAAAATATAACAACAGTCATTGATAAAGTTGGTAAGTATTTTGATCGTGCTCGGAGTTAAAAACGCACCTCTAAATCGTGAAATAAATTGATATCGTTTGGAGGTTAAGTCACCGCTGGTACTTATCCCCCTCTCCCTCATGGAGAGGGCCGGGGTGAGGGAAAATTAACGATGTAAGCCAATATTAAACACCCTCATCCTAACCTTCTTCCTCCAAGGGAGAAGGAATAGTTGCTTTTTAATCCTGTGCAAATTCATATCCTATTCCTCAGTTTCGCATGAATATCTGTGATATTTATGACTTGCAGCTTCAATGTACAAGTTAACGGAATAGCAGTGAAATCACGTTTCATATTTATTTTAATTGCGTCTATGCGCCGCAGTTTAAGATTATTGCGATATGACGATAAAAAATAAATCGTTCAAGTGATATAAATCATTCGTTGTTAACAATTGAGAACTCGAAATGTCCGCACAACCAGCCCGTCGCAGCCGTGGGCGGCGTCAGAAAAGCAGTAGTAAACCAGTATTAAATCAGTTGCCTCGCAAGCGTCTGGTTAATCCTTATTCCCCCATTGAGCCTCTGTCTGTGGATCAGATCGAGAGTATTCATCAGGCATCACTCAAGTTGTTAAGAGATACGGGCATCAATTTCTCACTGCCAGAGGCAATCGACAGGTTAAAAAAAGCGGGGGCAATCGTAGAAAAGGGCAGCGAAAGGGTGCGTTTTGATCCCGATATGATTGAAGAGTTTATTGGTCTTGCACCATCGGAAGTCACCATGTACGCGCGTAATCCAGAAAACAATATGCAGATTGGAGGCAAAAATGTTCTTTTCGACAGCGTTAGCTCAACACCCAATTGTTCGGATATAGACAATGGAAGACGTCCTGGCAATATAAAAGATTTTCGTAAATTTCTCAAACTGACACAGCATTTCAACATAATTTCGGCTGTTGGTGGTTACCCGGTTGAACCGATTGACTGGCACCCCTCAATCCGCCATCTGGAAGCCTCACGCGACATTATTCAATATACCGACAAACCCATGCGAGGTTATGCCACCGATAAAGTACGCCTGTTAGATGCTCTGGAAATGGCCCGCATATCTCGAGGCATTAGCCACAGTCAGTTGGAAACAGAACCCAGTCTGATGACAACGATCAATGTTAATAGCCCACTGGTGCTTGATGGCAGGATGCTCGAAGGCATAATAGAGATGGCGAAACGTAATCAGTTAACGATTCTGACACCTTTCACCCTGGCTGGAGCCATGGCTCCGATTACGCTCGCTGCTGCTTTGGCACAGCAAAATGCTGAAGCACTTGCTGCATACGTAATGTCACAGGTTGTCCGACCCGGCGCACCAGTGATGTACGGAGGTTTCACTTCAAACGTAGATATGAAATCAGGCTCACCCGCATTTGGCACGCCCGAATATATGAAAACAGCGATGGTCGGCGGTCAACTTGCGCGCCGATATGGATTGCCATATCGATCATCAAATGTTTGCGCTGCCAATTCGGTAGATGCTCAGGCTGCCTATGAATCGGTCTTTTCATTGTGGGGCGCGGTCATGGGTGGTGCTAACTTGCTGAAACACGCAGCGGGATGGTTGGAAGGTGGACTCTGTGCTTCATTTGAAAAATTTGTACTTGATGTTGATCTATTACAAATGGTCTCGGAATTCATGAAACCAATAAAGATCAGCGATAGTGAACTGGCACTGGACGTGATTGACGAAGTGGGTCCCGGTGGTCACTTCTTTGGCACCAAGCACACTCAGGAAAGATATCGAGATGCTTTTTATGCGCCGCTGATTTCAGATTGGCGTAATTTTGAATCCTGGGAGGAAGCAGGATCGCCCCAGGCTTATCAAAAAGCCAATCAGGTCTTTAAGCAGGCGCTGAACGAATACCAGCAACCACCACTGGATGAAGCGATTAAGGATGAACTGGATGATTTTGTCGAACGGCGAATAGCTGAAGGTGGTGTTAAAACGGATTTCTAAATTGTATCACTACTGACCGTTAACCCCCTCTCCCGCTGGGAGAGGGCTGGGGTGAAGGTAAGTTAACGAGTAAAACCGTTGCTATTAAACACCCTCATCCTAACCTTCTCCCTCAAAGGGAGAAGGGATAGTTTCTTTTTAGTTTTGTGAAAAATTATTGTTTTATACGATAACCCGTTTTAAACATCCATCCGACCAGGGCTATGCATACGGCCAGAAAGAGTAGGATAATTGCAAGACTAATTCCAACATCGACGTCAGAGACTTCGAAAAAACTCCAGCGAAAACCACTGATCAAATAAAGCACCGGATTAAACAGAGTCACTGTTTGCCAGAACGGAGGCAGCATGCTGACTGAGTAAAAACTGCCGCCCAGAAAAACCAGCGGCGTAATGATTAAAAGTGGAATGATTTGCAGTTTTTCAAAGTCATTCGCCCATAAACCGATAATGAAACCAAATAAACTGAATGAGATACAGGTGAGGATCAGGAAGGCCAGCATCCAGACCGGATGAGCTATTTGTAAATCAACAAAAAAGCTGGCCGTGAGCAGAATAATAAAACCGATGATCAGAGATTTGCTGGCAGCCGCACCCACGTAGCCGACAATAATTTCAAAATAAGAAATGGGGGCAGAGTGCACTTCATAAATACTGCCGGTAAACTTGGGGAAAAAGATGCCGAAGGAGGCATTGGCAATACTCTGTGTGAGCAATGACAGCATGGTCAGCCCTGGCACTATAAATAATCCGTAAGAGACGCCTTCTATACTTTCAATGCGTGAGCCAATTGCCGATCCAAAAACGACAAAGTACAGAGATGTTGAAAGAACCGGAGACGCGATACTTTGAAACAAAGTTTTCCAGGTACGCAGCATCTCGTAAATGTAGATGACTCTAATGGCTTGAAAATTCATTTTTTCACCTTGACCAGAGGTTCCTTAACCAGATCTACGAAAATATCTTCCAAAGAAGTTTGCTTGATTTGCAGATCTCTGAGTGTCAGTTCACTGGTATGGATCGCTTGTAATAAGGCGGTAATACCGGTTCTATCGCCATGGGTATCGTAGGTATAAGTGAGGTGGTTGCCGTCATCTGATAGTTCCAGGTCATAAGATTCCAATTGCGAAGGCAGTGTAGAGGCTGGCTCTTTCAATTCAATGATTAATTGTTTTTTACCCAGATTTTGCATCAGGGTCATTTTATCCTCGACCAATAATAATTCGCCATTGTTGATCACGCCGACTCGGTCTGCAATTTCTTCTGCTTCTTCGATGTAATGAGTGGTCAGGATAATGGTTACCCCCGTTTCGCGTAGACGCCGAACTATGTTCCACATGTCCTTGCGTAGTTCGACATCGACGCCCGCTGTTGGCTCATCGAGGAATAATATTTTAGGCTCATGAGATAAAGCCTTGGCAATCAGTACGCGCCTTTTCATACCGCCGGAAAGTGTTCTTAATTCATGGTCTTTTTTATCCAGCAACGACAAATCTTTCAACAACTGCTCAAGGTAGTCTTTGTCACCTTTTTTGCCAAACAAACCTCGACTGAAATTAATCGTGTTCCATACCGTATCAAAAGCGGCAAGTGTCAGTTCCTGTGGAACAAGTCCGATCAACTCTCTTGTTTTGCGAAAATCAGAAATGTTGTCAAAACCATTTACGGAAACCGAGCCTGAAGTGGGTGAAACGATGCCACAGATGATCGAGATTAATGTGGTTTTACCCGCTCCGTTTGGTCCCAGTAAAGCCAGGATCTCTCCTTCAGCAATACTCAGGTTAACCTGCTTCAGTGCTTGAAAACCGGTGTCGTAAGTCTTGGATAAATTGTTTATGCTGACAATTGATTGCATATATTGACTGCTTTTATAGTTAATCTAGTGTTTGTCCTAAACCAATACTCCAACAATACAATGTTGTTGGAGTACTAGACTGAGAGATGGCTCCAGACTCAATTATTTCAAGTGACAAGATTAAGTTTGAAGAGACGCCTTATTTTCAATCATTTATTCTATTTTCTTTTCTGATGACCAGCTTCAGTGCTGACCATATTTCATCTACAGCACATACCTTGATATCAACCAGACCCAGAGGCAATATAATTTCTCTAATGGTATCTTCAGTGATATCAGTTGGCACCTTGGAAGATTTTTTAGGCCATGATACCCAAATCATTCCATTTTGCTTAATTTTACTCATATGTTTATTGATATTTGAAAGCAGTTCACTTCTCTTTTTAGTGAAGAAATGAATCATATCCAGATTGCCTGAAAGTCTTTTTAGCAGTACAACATTTTCAGGAACTGGTTGAATCAGCTGAATATAGTTTTCAGGTGGGTTCTTGACATATATTTTGAAGCCTTCCTTTATGCCGAGTTTTTTTACCAGTGGGGTCGAAGAATAGCCAGGCATTTTTTATCCTTTATTTATGCTTACGACACATTACATCAACCGTAATATTTGGCGTAGTTATTCCTGACTATTTGTATTTGTTTTATCATATATAGTAATTTATTCGTGGATTTGAAAACTTTCGAGCGGCACGATTCTGCGATAGAATCGGGCTGACTTTTATGATCGAGAGGCAGTTCGTTTTATTGATAAGTCACTAGTAAAATGAGGCATTCATGACATTATTTTAGCCATCAATATATTAGGAGAGGGGAAAATGAAAAAAACAACTATCGCTAACTGGTCTGACCTTAAGCCGCTAAAGCCTTTGTATGCATTAGTCGCTTCTGTTGATCTTGTTATAATTCGTTGGCCTGAGGAAAAACAGGTCTCCGTTCTGTATGGCAGATGTGCGCATCGTGGCGCTCTGATGTCAGATGGGCGAATCCAGGGAGATAATATTATTTGCGGTTTACATAACTGGGATTATTGCTACAAAACAGGCGTCAGTTCATACAATCCATCCGAGAAATTGCATCGATTTAATGCCGGTGTAGATAAAAATCAGGTGTGGGTCGATGAAGATGAAATAAACGACTGGGCTGTCGATAATCCACAGCCATACAATCGTGAAGCATATCAGGGTCTATACAAAGATATTCATGGTGCCCCGGAAGAGCCGCATACTCAATACATACAACATCTCGCTGAGCATGGATTGTCCAAAGTCGGCCACCATGGACGTGTCAGTGCCATGGGTGTTCCACGTGATGAACTGCCTAAATGGGAACATATTCAGTTACTGGCCGCTCAATTGCACAAGGTTCCGCTATTGGATGATGAGCCAGTAGAAACCAAAGTGATCATTGGTCCCAATGCTAAAAAGCCATTAATCCTGGATCGCCCTTTGTTTGTATCCGACATGAGCTACGGGGCTTTATCCGAAGAGGCCAAAGTGGCGCTCGCCATGGGCGCTGAAATGGCAGGCACAGGTATCTGTTCAGGTGAGGGCGGCATGTTGCCGGAGGAGCAGGGCGCTAACTCACACTATTTTTATGAATTAGCATCCGCCCGGTTTGGCTATTCCATGGATAAAATAAAGCAATGCCAGGCCTTCCATTTTAAATGTGGACAGGGCGCAAAAACCGGCACAGGTGGTCATTTACCAGGCAATAAAGTGAAAGGGAAAATTGCCGAAGTACGTGGCCTGGCTGAAGGCGAGCCGGCTATCTCACCCTCACGTTTCCCCGACTGGGATAACCTTGATCAATACCGACGTTTTGCAAAACAGGTGCGCGACGCCACCGGAGGAATTCCGATAGGGGTAAAACTTTCTGCGCAACATATCGAACGTGATATAGAAGCATCACTGCAAATAGGCGTTGACTATATAATCCTTGATGGTCGCGGTGGCGGTACGGGTGCTGCGCCACTAATTTTTCGTGACAATATCTCAGTACCTACTATTCCTGCGCTGGCACGTGCGCGTCGTTATCTTCATAAAAAGGGTAGAGATGATGTGACCCTGATCATTACAGGTGGTTTGCGTTTACCTGCAGATTTCATTAAAGCATTGGCACTGGGTGCAGATGCTATTGCCATCTCTAATTCGGCGCTACAGTCGATTGGCTGTCTGGGCATGCGCGCCTGCCATACCAATAACTGTCCGGTCGGTATTGCTACACAAAAACCGGAATTACGCCAGCGTTTGAAAATCGAAAAAGGCGCGCAACAATTAAATAATTTTTTCTGTGCATCGACCGAACTGATGCAGGTGATGGCGCGTGCCTGTGGTCACGATCATCTGAATAAATTTTGCATTGATGACCTGACTACCTGGAATAGAGAAATGGCGCACCTGACCGGAGTCGCTTATGGCGGCGTGTCTTTAGACTAATAAGTAAAGGCTTGTTGTAAATAGTGACTGATAGCAATAATGTGTAGAAACAGAATTAAGGCAGGCGACTTGAGATGAATGAAGCAAACCTGTTGTTCTTTTTATGTGGCATTGCGCTATTTTCATTGTTTTCCGGGCCCATCAGTCGTAGCAATTTGACACCGCCTATGGCCTTTGCCGCCCTGGGAGTAGTGTTAAGTCCAATTATGATTGGCTGGATAGACCTGGGGAGTGACAATGCGGTCATCCACCTGATAGCCGAGATCACGCTGATTTTGGTACTGTTCACTGATGCCGCGCGTATCAACCTTAAATCTCTTTGGAATGATCATGATATTCCCATACGTCTGCTACTCGTTGGCATGCCTTTGACTATCCTGGCAGGTACATTGCTGGCACTGTGGCTGTTACCCGAATTACTGTTGATTGAGGCTATCGTGCTGGCGATTATCCTGGCCCCAACAGATGCTGCGTTGGGACAGGCAGTCGTTAGTAGCTCAAGAGTGCCGATTCGAATCAGACAGACCTTAAATGTAGAAAGCGGATTGAACGATGGCATTGCACTGCCAGCCTTATTATTCGTCATTTCATTTGCCGCGAGTGCCCTGGGTGGAGAACACGAAACAAGCTGGCTAATCTTCGTACTGTTGCAAATATCGCTGGGACCGATAGCCGGTATAGGGGTAGGTTGGCTGGGCGCAAAAGCCATCAACAGCGCCATTGAACGGGGTTACCTGACGCACGAGTTCTGTAATATTTACCTGTTAAGCCTGGCATTTATCGCTTTTCTGGCGGCGGAGTTAATTGGAGGCAACGGATTTATTGCCGCCTTTAGCGCCGGTGTGGCGGTTGGCAATACACTCAAACACGTCAATGAAGAAATTTATGAATTTGCTGAATCAGAAGGACAATTACTTAATCTGGTGATTTTTTTCCTGTTTGGACTCGCCTTGCTGCCACAGGTATGGAGCCACATCGATGTATCCATTGTCGGCTATGCTTTGTTAAGCCTGACCATGGTTCGCATGATACCGGTATTTATTTCGCTTCTCGGTAAACATTTACGTTGGGAAACTACACTCTTTCTTGGCTGGTTTGGCCCGCGCGGACTGGCATCCATCCTGTTTGTACTGCTGGTGCTGGAACATGCAAACCTGCTGCATCAATCGCTGGTATTCGATACCGTTATTGTAACGGTGGCCTTAAGCATACTTCTGCATGGCGTTACGGCATTACCCGGCGTGAATGCCTATGCCACAGCACTCAGAATATGTCAGCGCAGAGGAGATGACTTATCATCCGAACAGCAGGCGGTTTCTGAAATGCCATTGAGATTATCTTCAAATTTAAATCAGAAGAAAGGTGAAACTTAGTAAGGTTTAACAATAAATTCTAATGAGGCAGTATCGAGTATTCTCGTTAAGTCGAAAACTTCCCGTAATAATTTCGGTTAATATTTTAGTTAATACATATCATGTATTACTATCGTCCTGTTCAACAATAATATTCCGATATTCAAAGTAACCAATACGAGACACAATATAATTCAGCAGGACCAACCTGGTTTTTTCAGGTAACTTTTTCAGGTAACCGTCTCCAGCTATAGCATATTCATTCAGTTTTTTTATTAACTGGTTGTACTGCTCCCAGCCTGAAATTCGGACCATTTTGGTTGAAATTCTATTTCCCTGAAGTGTGTTTATCCATCTGGAGCTGGAGTTGTCTAAATCAGATAAATTAATTTCAAAGCGGTTTTCCACTGAAATTATTCCTTCCTGAAGCGTAAACTGCTGCATTCTTATCGGTGTTGTGCCTTTGCATTTAATGACGCTGATGCCAGAATAATATTTAGTCTCATCATCAATCTTCAATTTTTTCATATCAAACAGGTATTTGACGCCACTTTCTTTCATTTCAGCGTCTAATTTAATTGAAAAACCATTAGAAAATACTTTGAATCCAAACTCGCCGTCACCGCTGACTTTTAATAAGCACTGTAAATTATTTACATCGCCAAGTAAGGTTTTCAATTTATCGATATTTTGTTCTCCAATATTTTCCTTTACTTTATTCAGAATGTCATCGAAGTAACTGTCATTGATGTTAACAACCGTGTTCCAGGACTGATTCAGTTCACTTAATAGCTCACTGCTTGCAGGATCCAGAAAAGAAACCTGTTTTGTTTTCACGTACAATTTTTTAAGCCGGGCCTTTTCGGTAGGCGGCAAGTTGGTTGATGCATATTTTGCTCGATGCAAAATGACATCATAAAAACCTTTTTCACTTTCCCCGGTAATCTCAAAATAATCGCCGCCATAACGTCCGACTTTGAATCTTTTGGCTGGATTTTGTAGCGTCGCATTGGGTTGATGGACCTGAATTAAATAACTGGCAACCGAAATAGCGAGTTTTCTTCCATTTGCTGTGATTAATAAATCTTCACGCAACAGTCCAGAAACACCGAACTCCGACTTCACAAAAAAGTATATTTCATCATCAGAACTGGCCAGATTTGTAACTGTTTTTTCCTGCTCAATTAAAACCCTGGTACCGACAGGTAGATAGCCAACTAGGCTATGTACTAATAATCCATCTCTTAGCGTATTCGGGCTCTTGCTTAAAAGGAATGCGCCACTTTTGACGAGGCCAAGTTTTACTGGTGTTGATTCAGTTGCGTAAACACTGCCTTGAATAAAAAACAACACCACTAGCAAAATTCGAATTACGGTTAAAATTTTTAATCCATACATTAGATACCAACTTTATTTTGGTTTGATTCAGCAGAACAGATAATTCGAATGACACTGGCAAGCAGAGGTTTCCAGTAAGTTCTAGGGTTTTTGCAAGAACTCCGGTTCCTGCTGTGTTGCACAATGAATACTCCCACCACCAGATGCAATACCATCGATCATTATTTGTTCTATTATTCTATCTGGAAACTCCTGTTGTAAAATATTTTTTGCATTTTGATCTGCTTTTTTATCACCAAAACCCTGCATGATTATGGCATCGTTGCAGACATAATATCCAATATATCCGGCAGCAAAACTATCAGTACCATATTGTTCATTGATGATATCTGGTGTATCGATGATGACTACTTTCAGGTTTTGACCAGACCCATCAGTGGCCTTATTCAGGATATCAATATTTTGTCTTGTTACATCAAAATCATATGATTCTTTAAAGTTGTCACGGCTAACAAGCACGGCGCCTTTATTTAAAAAACGAACATAAAAATCGGTGTGACCATCGGTAATATCTTTGCCCTTGATTCCTTCAAGCCAGATTATTTTTTTCAGCCCAAGTAATGCTTTTAGCTCTGTCTCAATTTCGACCTGGTTCATACCTGGATTACGATTTCGATTGATGACACAGCTTTTAGTTAGTATGGCCGTGCCGTGACCATCTATTTCAAAGCACCCACCTTCAAGTGTTAAATTTGTATTTTTTATCAATGCATTGGCTTTTTTTGTTATAAAGTTGGCTACCTTTGAATCATTAGTATGTTCCTGTTTTTCACCCCAGCCATTAAAATTAAAATTGATACCGTATTTACTTCCTTGCCTTCCTGAAACAAATGTAGGACCTGTGTCCCTTAACCATAAATCATCCGTTGTAAACAGATGTAACTTTATGGGAAAGAGGTGAGTATCCAGGCCTTTCAGAAGAGAAATCGCATCATCATAATCTCCAGGTTTTACCAACATTGAAACTGGCTCATATTTTGCGATAGTTTTTGCAATTGATACCAGGTTTCTTTTAACCTCGGGAATTTGATTCCTTGACCAAATGTAATCATTCGCGACAAATGCCATCCATGTTCTTTTGTGTCGCTCACTTTCTTCCGGCATTGTTAATGGATCAATTGAGTTAAAACCGCTTACAGTGCCCGGATTACAACTCAGTAGCAGCCCACCTGAAACAAGAGATGTGGTTTTAAGGAATTGTCTTCTCGTTATAGAACTTAGCATGGTCTCTGCACCCTTCAGGCTCTTTGTTAAATTTCATCTAAAGTGAGCTACTATGTAATGGATCACTTTTGGATGCAATTTAACAACCCAGAATCTAAGAAACAATTCATCTGCCTGAATTTTATTGCGCTCAAGTTAAACCAGTGAGCTATAACGGCTCGACAGTAAGTAGATAAGCCATTCCTGATATCATCGCGCCCATTAAGCCTAATAATAAATACACGATAAACACTGATTTTCTAACCTTATTCGTTATACGTGATGACCAGGTACTGTTACAGTTTATCAAACAAAGACTCCACATCCGCACCACTTATGCCATTGACCAAGGATGATAAATCACCCTCTCCAAACATTTCTCGTGACGCTTTTACAATCGCCGCATGGGTCACACGAGCCATAGCAGAACCGAGAGATATTCTAGCAACACCAATTTTCGCAAAATCAGATACTGTATATTTCGCATAGCTGCCAGCTGCCAGCGCGTTCACTGGCGTATTAACTGATTTACAGATACGCGCCAAATCTTCCATGGAAGGAGGCAGCGGTACGTACAACACATCGGCACCAACCGATTCAAAAGCCCTTATGCGTTTGATGGCCTCATCGGTATCATAGTGCCCATTCATTACACCATCGGCGCGGGCCGCCAGAACGAAGTCTTGATCCAGTGCTTTGCTGGTTTCGACCGCAGCTTCAATGCGTTCTACGGCAAAATCAAAAGCATAGGGTTCTGAGGATGGCAATTTGCTGTCCTCGATGCAACAACCGGCAAGGCCTGCCTGTGCGGCGAGTGTAATGGTTTTTGCGACTTCTTCGGGTGAGTGACCATAACCATTTTCGAGATCTCCGCTGACGGGCAGGGGTGTTGCGTTGATCAGGTCTTTCGCATGGTTTAATGATTGCTCTCGTGTAATATCCCCCATATCTTTTTGACCGAGAGTAAAAGCATAACCTGCAGAAGTGGTGGCAATGGCCTTAGCACCCAGAGCAGCAAAAACTTTGGCTGATCCTATGTCCCAGGCATTAGCCAGGATAAAAGGGTTGCCAGGCTGATGAAGCTCTCTAAAAGTAGTATTCATGGTGATCTCGGATTGTAATGTTCATCGCCCGGCTTCAATTTGGTCTGCAACCCAGCAATGAAAAGTGTGGGTTGCATTATCCATCACGGGTGAAAATTTTCCACCATCAAAAAGCATGCCGTGTCTACCTTTTTGCATGCCTTCGACGACAAAGATATCTTCGTCAAATACAGATTTCCACAGTCTGGCATTGGCATCTCTCATGGCTTCGAGTTCAGATGTATCGGTGGGAGTCTGAGGGTAGTAGATTTCGACGTGTTCGATGGTACGGGCTACTTCAACCGGTTCCAGCAAGATGACAAAGCTGTGGTCGCGGTGAATGCCGAGCAATACATTGGGATAAAAGGCGATATATTCAGCGCCTTCATCCCATTTGCCTGACAGATTGGCAAAGTCGGGAAATACTGTTCCATTTTCTGCCCTCATTTGCCGGTACACTTCCGTGCCCTGACCGGAAAAAGAGCCGGGTTGCTCAATATGATAATGATCTTCCAACCGAGAATAAGTGTTCAGGCCAGGGTGAATCCAGGGCAGGTGATAACTTTCGCAATAATTTTCGATCGCCAGTTTCCAGTTTGTTTTGATATCCAGTTTGAATGAGGAACTTTCACCGCCGTGATAAATGGGCTGATCAAATTCCTGCCATCTTTTGATCAGGTCTGCGGCATAGTCTGTAAATTCAGGTGCATCGGCGGATATATTCACGAAAATAATATCTTGCCAGACGTAGGACCGAACTACGAACAGTCCAAGGTTCTCTTTTTTGATTGACTCATGCTCGTTATAGCCGGGACCACCGACAAACGGAGTTGTTCGTAATTCGCCTTTCAGGCCGTAACACCAGCTATGGTAGGGACAGCGAATTGCGCCTCGGATTTTGGTAGGTTCCTCAATTAAAATCATACCGCGGTGACGACAGGTATTTTGAAAGACATTGATGGACCTATCACTATCTCGAACGATCAGCAGCGGCATTCCGAGGAATGTGACAGGTTTAGCGTCACCCGTATTGGGGACATCTTTGCCAAAACCAATACCGCTCCAGTTTTTGAATAAAACTGAACGCTTTTCTTCTTCGAATATCTGATCGGAGATATAATGTTCGTTGGGCAGACCTTTGGCCTGATCAATTGAGGTCAGTACAGATTTAAGGTTGGTTAATGAAAATTCTGTCATGATTTGATCCTGAAAATTGGTAGAATGTCGACTTGGGTTAATCGAAAGTCAAAATGGTTTTTACATCTGAAATTTTAATCCACAATATTCTTGGCATGCTTTACTATTTGCGTTTTGCTTTGTCGTATTTAAGATAATTTTACAATATTATGTTGAAAGCAAAGGTTTACTTCTAACTTCTATAATCAATTTATGTCAATGCTGTTACAAAATTTACTCGAACAAAAAGGTGTACTGCTGGCCGACGGGGCAACTGGATCAAACCTGTTTGATATGGGGTTGCAAACCGGTGACTCTCCAGAGTTCTGGAATGATCTTTATCCTGAGCGAATTGCCGCGCACTACCGCAGTTTTGTCGAGGCGGGTTCGGATATTATTCTGACCAATACTTTCGGTGGAAATTCTTACCGCCTCAAATTGCACAAGGCTGAAGACAGAGTCGAAGAACTGAATATTAAAGCGGTGCAATTATTGAAATTGGAAGTTGAAAAAGTCGACAGAGAAATCGTTGTGGCGGGTTCAATTGGACCAACAGGAGAAATGATCGAACCGCTGGGCAGTGTAACTCACGATGAAGCAGTCGCAGCATTTCGACAACAGGCCGAAGCCCTGAAAACTGGCGGTGTCGATGTATTCTGGATTGAAACCCTGTCTTCGCAGGAAGAGGCCAGAGCAGCGGCGGAAGCTTGTTCCGGTCTGGGATTGCCCATTGTGACTACATACAGTATCGATACTAATGGCCGGACTATGATGGGTCTGTCTGCGGACGATATCGTCACCAATAGCGAACAGATGAATGACCCTCTTTTCGCAATTGGCTCAAACTGCGGCGTTGGTGCATCCGAACTGGTGGCGGCTATATTGAATTTGAAAACAGCAATTGAAAAAAATGATTCTGATCAGTCTCAGGAGATGGTAATTGTTGCGAAAGCCAATTGTGGCATTCCTGAATATAAAGAGGGCAAAATCGTTTACAACGGCACTGAAGCTATCATGGCTGACTATGCGCGTCTTGCTATAGATGCCGGAGCCAGAATTATCGGTGGTTGTTGTGGTACAACGCCAGATCATGTGCGGGCAATGCGTAAGGCAATTGACAATCACAACAAGGGTACTTTACCTACTCTTGATGACATTACGAACCAGCTTGGCGAGCTAAGTACGGGTGCTATTGCCCAGCTAGAAGGCAAATTAGCTGTGGCTGATGGTTCGGCTTCAAAAATACAAAAAAAACGGAAATCGCGTCGACAAAAGTAGAGATAAAAAGACTAACCGATTAACTCATAAAAATCTTAGGGTTGTTACCGGTATACCTGGTGTAATAATCTCTTATCAATAATTAGGTCATTAAAAGAGTCTGATGAACGAAACCACCTATTGCAGAATATCAGAAGTAAATAAACTCAGTGATGATGTTTCCTCATTCAAATTTCAATCACAGGGGCAACCTTTTACAGGTCTGGAACCTGGTGCTCATATAGATGTTCATCTCAGCGGAAATATGGTGAGGCAATACTCTATGTTTGCCTGGTCTGAAGATAGTATGAGTCTGACCGTTGCAGTTAAACGTGAAGAGTCAGGCCGGGGAGGTTCATTACAAATGCATCAGTTACGCGTGGGTGATGGACTTGAAATTGGTGGACCCAGGAATAATTTTAATCTTGAACAGACTGATTGCCACTACACTCTAATTGCTGGTGGTATTGGCGTGACACCTATCTATGCTATGGCGTCTCGTTTAAAGGAAATTGGCGCAGATTTTCGAATCTACTACCTGGTACAAACTCAGGCCATGGCCGCTTTTGACAGGCTTTTCCAAACACTTGAAATTGGAGACAATTACCACCTGCATTGTGATGATGAAAATGGGCTCTTCGATTTAAAAGAGGTGCTGACCCAGGAACCAGCCGGAGGAGAAATCTATGTATGCGGGCCAGAACCCATGTTAAACGCGGTTCTTGAATCCAGTTCTGCATTGCGCAGTGGCAATATACATTTCGAACGTTTTTCGACTACTGATGACCTTGAGCATGACCCTAACCAAGCATTCGATGTTGAAATAAAATCCAGTGGAGCAGTTTTTGCGATAGGCAAAGATGAAAACATATTAAATGTCTTGCAGGACAATAACATTGACGTTGATTTTGGTTGTTCTGAAGGCCTGTGTGGAGCCTGCATTGTCGATGTACTCGAGGGTGAGGTTGATCATCGAGATAGTATTCTTACGCCCGAAGAGCAAGAACAAAATGAAATGATGTGCGTTTGCGTTTCTCGGGCTAAATCGAAGCGGTTAGTGCTGGATTTGTGACCTATTAATTTCAGAGAGGTCGGAGTCAAAATGATTGAAATCAATCATGTTGACTCCGACCCCGGAATAACATCGAACTTTATCCTAACTCCCCATCATAATCCGCAATACCCGGATTATTCTTTACATTTAATATTTTGGGATGGTTGATCTTCGGCAGGCGTAGAACATGGTCTTTGTTACCACGATGGGCGAGAATGTAATCACGAATGATATCCCAAAGCAGGCGACCTTCTGGTGTGCGATTTACTGTCGCCCAGCCGGCAACTTTGTAAGTGGTACCTGGTTCGATGGCGTGGCCATTGTCGAGTCGGGCATCGGTGATTCTTTCGTATATTTTCTTTGCCGGATCGATGGAGTAATCCATTCCACCAACACGAACCATATCACCGCCTGATTGCAGATAGGGATCAGGATCAAACAGGTTGTCGGCCACGCCTTCCAGTACATTCATCAAGTCCTTGCCCTTCATTTCAGAGACGTAGGTTTCGGCGTAGGTCATCGAGCATTGGGTCATGACGTCTTCCATGGTGATCCAGTCGCCTTCCAGTGTGGAGGTGCCCCAACGCACGCCAGCAGACATGGCGACATGAGCGCCATATTCCCAGCGTAAAGCATTACAGATTACTTGATCCCAGGTGCCCATAAAGTTGCCGCGACGGTAGAGTACGCGATCAGCGATGGCGAGTTTTTCTGTCAGGATCTGATCGAAGGTTTTACCCAGGCGTTTTTTGTTGTAGTAGAATTTTTTAGCGCGGCTCTCAATAATTCTTTTATGGTATTTGGTGGAACGCATTTGTCTGATGTAGGCTTTCATTTCCTTGTCTTCTGCTAACCAGTCAGAAATTACGGGCAGCATCTTGTAGCTCATGTTTTTGATCGCATTTTTCTCAATATCAAAATCCATTACGCCGACGTATTTTCCGTTGGAGCCGGCATTCGTTACCCAACATTCGTGACCAGCAGGGTTTTTCACTTTAATCGGTTGAGGAATGCCATCGTGGGTGTGGCCACCAAAAACAGCGTTCAGACCAGGGACGCGTTCGGCCATTTTGATGTCTACATCCATTCCGTTGTGTGACAATAATACAATAGCATCAGGTTTTTCGTTGCCTCGAATGTCTTCTACCAACTCTGCCATGTCGTCTTCGCGTAGTCCGAATGACCAGTCTGGGAAGAATTCCTGTGGATTAGCATTTGCTGTGCGTGGAAAGGCCTGACCGACAACGCAAATTTTGGCGCCGTTAACTTCTTTGATGACGTAAGGGCGAAAGGCGTGGCCTGTGTCTTCATCATACAGGCCGCGGCCATCGTATTTTTCAACCATGGTGGCGTATTCGTCACCAAATAACGCGTCTTCTTTGACTCTTACGTTTTGTCCAATGAAGTCACCATTAAATAGTGAGATATTGCTTAATACTTCTTCTTCACGGTAGGTGAATTCCCAGTGGCCGACCATCACATCCACACCCATGATATTTGATGCTTCAACCATATCAATTCCACGAGTCCAAAGCGATGTGCCTGAACCCTGCCATAGATCACCACCATCCAGAGTTAGCGTTTTATCTCGTCCACCAGCATCGGCACGAAGGTTGTTTAACAGGGTTTTTATGTTTGCAAACCCGCCTGTACGGCCGTATTTTTTTGCAGCTTCGAGAAAGTTGAGGTAAGTATAAGCGTAGGATTCCGGGCTATCTTTTTTTAGTCCAACTTCTTTTAACAAGCCTTCTCCAACTACATGTGGTGGACGTCCGAAAGCATCACCAACACCAAGATTAACGTTTGGTTCACGAAAGTAAACAGGCAGGAGCTGGCCGTGAACATCAGTCAGGTGCAGAATACGCGCATCCCCCTGCATTGGCACTTTGTAGAAATTTGCGGGTGCTTTCATGCCCGCCATAACATTGCTACTAAGGAGTGCTGGAGCGACACCTGCTGCAGATGATGCAGCTAGTAGTTTCATAAATTCACGTCGATCAATTTTATTCATTTTGGCTCCTGTTTTATTTTTAAAAGATAAATTTAGTATTCGAATGATGCAGTAAATCTCTATTTTATTCCACTTGAAGTTAGACGTTAAGCTGATTTAAAGAGAAGCGCCCCAGCTATTTCGAATTATAAAGTTTGACCTGGCAAGTCGCTGGACTGTTGTTTTGTTGCATTCTTTTTGGCGATAGCTTCCCAGTCGATATTGTTGCAAGCCTCGCATTCTTTTTCATGAATGCCGATCCATACCAGTAGTGAATATACTTTACAACCAACGCAATAACCCAGTACAGTTTCAAGCCACATGAAGGCGATGCAGACCCAGACCAGATTGGTAGGAATCCAGAAGGGTATATAGTTTTCGGTAGTTGGTAACAGCTCACTGCCAAAAATATCATTCACCCATTCGGCCAGGATTTCGGGATTGAAAAAAACAATACACACTGATATCAGACTGGCGCCAATTATCCACGCATAACGTTTTGGAACGAGAGGTTTCCAGACGGGTGAACAAGATTTTGCCAGCAAGCTGCTGAGTAAAATCGTGGGCGAAAGTCTTGAAGTTAGAACGAACATTCCGGCAATCATTTCAAAAACGGCATAAATTAACAGTGCTGTTTGCAAACTGTAATCGTAGGTTCGCCTGGTCGCTTCTATCGCATAAACGATATTCCCATCCCAGTCAGTTTCGTACGTATCAGTTGCTGTATTTTCAATGGGCAGCCAGTTCGAAGTATATAAAGCCTCATAAAGAGTCAACCCCATAAACAGAGGAATAAATAACATCATTCCTGCTCGAATGCGAACAGCGACATCATTGATGAAGATATCTGGTTCCGAGGGATCACGAAACCACAGGTTGCTGAATGTATGCTGCACACTTTTTACAACCTGGCTCATCTGTAAATTCATAATTAAATTACCTGATTTTCTCTCTTAGTCACTTCCTGGTCAGGTTGGAATAATATGCTGCCAGGTTTTGCAACTGTTTGTCACTGAGGTCTTTGGTCATAGCGTTCATTCGCTCACTTTTTCGTGATCCGCTTTGATAAGCACGTAGGGCGCTAAGTAGATAGATTTCATTTTGACCACCAATATTCGGAAAAATTTCACTACGACCGATACCATCCTTGCCATGACAGGCAGCGCATGCCTTAGTGAGTTTATCAACATCCTGCATGGCGATTTCTGGACCCAGGTATTCCTCAAGCAGGCGATTGCTTTCTTTTTCGACGTCGCTCAGGGCAATATTGTCGACAATCGATGCCAGTTTTAGATTTGGTATTTTGTAGATGGTTGTAATATCGTTCATAGTTACGGTGGGAACTTTCATTTTACCTTCGCCGAGTAAGTGATCTACAAAATGCTGAGAAAATGATCGATAGTTTAATTTGGTTTGTACGTGCAACTCTGTTGTACCGTTTGGAACATTAAATGCGTAACGACCAAATTGATGGCCCTTTGGCGGGATCGTTGTACGCCGCTCGAAGCGCTCTACAGTCCAGATATATTGTGCTGGTTCTCCATCCTTATCCACTGCATAAGCCTTGAACATGGTTGCGTCTTTATCGACTTCACTGTGGCTGTCTAACGCGCCTGATCGAAATATTTGTTTGCCATTTTGGTCAGTCACTTTTATATCAAGCCACAATTCACGAATAAAGGTGAGGCTGGTAGGCATGTGATGACCAGCTCTTTGGTTGGTAACTTTGACTTCGAGTTGGTGCAATGCTCCCTGGTCTTTGATGTTTTCCAGTTTGATATCAAGTTTCGCTGCCGAACGCAGACGTTTGATCGCAATCAGGGCGTGACGACGTGAATCCTTATCGCCAAGCGCAGCGGTTATCACAGAATTCCCACCAACAAATCCATGACCGTGGACTAACTCGCGCTCATTCTCCGCGCCAATTGCAGCTTTGCCCGCAAGGCCATGGTTTTCCAGTTTTCTGGCTGGCTTTAACTCATCGGCAACACGTATAGCAGTTTCGACAGGTACCATATGACAGTCCTGACACTGCACATCATTTTGCGCATACACAGAATATTTCCATTCATCGTAAGTACGTTCTAATGGAAACTGATTGATTGGGTTGAAAATGTTATGACAGTTACCGCAAAAATCAGCCTTGGTATGTTGCTCGGAATAGGCGGTATCATGATAGGGAGATTTCGCATTCTTCAAAGGCCCGTGTTTGGTTTTACCCGGAGAAGATATATAAGATCCATTGCCACGTTCTATTACAGTTGAATCCTGGAAGCTGGAACCCGTAATGGTATGGCATACGTCACAGGATACACCTTGCTGAGCTACCGGTGGCGCCGTAAATCCACCATGCTTGCCCAGTTTCGGATCAAATTTAATCGTTCCACTGAGCATACCTGGTGGCGAATGGCAGCCACCGCAGAGCTTACTGATATTGCCACCTACCTGTTTTTCAGCGAGTGCCCATTCGGCCTGAAATATAGGATCCTTAAATGAATTGGAATGCATGGAACCTTTCCAGCCCTGGTATTGGGTGGTATGACAACCGCCACAGATTTCCGGGTTTTCCCAGTCATCCACGGTCAACTTGCGATGCGATGTCGTAATCGCCATTGATGGTGCGTTCGGGCTTTCTTTGGCAGATGAATCGGTGGTTGTTGGCGTAGCTCCACCGATTGAAGGCATAAGTAAAATCAATGTCAGAGTTAAGGCCTTGCCAACAAATTGATTTAATTCCATTACTTTGCTCCGGTAAAAATAATTTTTACTTTCCTGGTAGGCTGGCAAAATATGCCGCAAGATTTGCCACATCGTCGTCAGTCAGGGCAGCGACCATTGCTTTCATCGTAGGATCATTTCTTGCACCAGATCGATAGCTGTTAATTGCTGTAGTGAGATATTGTTCTTTTTGCCCAGCCAGATTTGGAAAATTTGGAGCAATCGAAATACCCTGCATGCCATGACAACCAGCACAGCTAGCAGATTTGGCTTTACCGGCATTAATATCACCCGCCGAACATATCGTTGTGGTGAACACTGTTAAAGTAACAATTATTAACTGCCTGAATGTATTGAGTTTCTGGTTATATGTTTTCATAGTTTATACTTGTTTTTTATGTGTGGATTAGGGGGCAAATGTATTTTCCAAAATAATTTTGCCCGGGGTAAAAAAACTGGCCTCAATATTGAGAGCAATCTAACGTACTCACCATGAGACCAGTTGAGGAAACCTAAAACCTTATTCCAGGAGACTCTATTTCAAGACCATTGCCCCTCGCATTAACATAGACTTCAAGCGCTACATAGTCGTCATTTCCGACAGGTCTTTTTGCTGCTCTAAACTGTTTGTAACAGCCATTGAAGCGGCTTTGTATGCCATTGATTTTACCGTTTTTCAGACGATATGCGGGGAACCCATTGCTCTGTCCCTGCGACAATGTATTGGCGCGAATCTTAAATCCTGGATAAATATCATGGCAGGTGGTGCAGGCCATATCAAGTTGTCCGGATTTTGTGTGGTAGATTTTTTTACCTTTTTCATAGAAGGGTTCCATTTTTCCGCCGGTTTGCACATTGACTTTTTCGCCTCGAGCGAGGTTTCTGACAAATACTTCCAACTCCAGGACTTTTGCGCTGTCATATTTCATGGGTTTATTGCCAAGACGCTGTTCTGATTCCATATGGATTCGCTGTTGCAAAGTCACCGGTTTATTCAATTTATCATCAAATACCGGGTATTTGGCGAGGTTTTTAACGTCAAGCTTAGCTCCATCTTCACCGTGACAAGTTCCGCAGCTTTTACCATTCGCACTCTGGGTATTAAACAGTTCAGCGCCAGCATCTACTGATTGCATGCCGGAATTCAAAAAGTCATCGTCCTGCATTTCTTTGGACTCGGCTGAAAGGAACTCATAACCGGATTTGAGCTCGGCGGCTAACGCCAGATTCGACACGCCGATAAAAGTCAGAATAGTTAATAAAGTATTTTTAATTTTCATATTATGATCCTCAAATTCAGATTTATTTCAAAGTTAAAAGATAAGCGACAACATCTTCAACTTCCTGGGCTGAAAGAGGTGTTTTACCCTGAAATTTATTCGAGACATTAACCAGTTTGTCCGGATGTTTATAAAAACCAGGCATCAGGCTTGCGGGGTTGATCTGTTTTATGTCTACCAGGCGAATTCTCAGGTTGCCGGCCTGGTGACGTGCGCCGACACCAAACAGTGGCGGTGCGATATTGCCATGAAAATCCTGCTCAGGAATCGGCATCATGTGACAAGCCAGGCAATTACCCTTTTTTCGGTTGATAACAAGTTTTCGACCGCTTTCCGCATTACCGTTCAGGCCGCACAGTGGCTCGTTAATTGAAAAATTCTTTGCAGTCCACTGACAATACTTATCTGATGCCGAATAGGCTGGTTGCATCACTGAAGTCAATAAAAACGATATCGACATTAATCCTGCTATTAGAATAAATACGTATCTGGTTAAACTCTTCATTATTTAGCTCCTGATTATGTTTAGTTGTAAATTAATTTTTTCCTGCTTAAGCCCAAGTCCTGATCAGGCGCTAAGCGTAAAATAGGGTTAATAATTACAGATCACCCTCTACACCCGCCTGAATAATGCTGTAAATACTGTTACGAACCTGGAGACCTAATGACTTCAGGTTGCCGGGTAAGTTTGTCCCCTTCAACATCGCATCCATATTCAGGGTGATCAGCCAGGCTTTGCCATCCTTGTCTTCCACCATGGCAATTCGGCAAGGCAAAAAACCGGCAAATATCATGTTGTGCTCCACCATGCGTTTAGCGATGAGGGCATCGCAAAACTGGAATATTTCCATGCGTTTGGAAGGCTCTCCCATTGAGATGACCTGCTCTGATAAAGGCATATGGGCAACCAGTTTGAAATTAAGGCCATTAGCACGCAATTTCATCGAATCGACGGCATCGTCCATACTAACGTCCTCAGCGATAGGACAGAGGATGATATTGAGCCCTTTATCCTCACAGCCTTCGGGTAATTCAACCATTTCTTCTGCACTGGCTAATCCCTGTGTGCCCAATCCCAACAACAGTAAAGTAATCATTAATATCTTTTTCATAATTTCTCTCACGATGGACCTATTAATTTCGGGTGAATTTTGACTAATCCAGGTTTACTTAACCTTGCTGTCAACAGAGTCAGAATTGCCCTGATTATCTACCCAGGAAAGTGCAATTGGATCTCCCTTAGCGCCATTAAACTTGAACGACAGGTAAGGGTTCTTAGATATACCACCACTCCAAAGTGCTTGCATGACCGTCTTACCACCAGATTTAGCGGTCACTTCCTGGATGTAATGCGCGGGTATCTTTTTGCCGGTCTTTTTGTTCTTACGTAGACCAGTTTCCATTGGATGGTTCATCAGTGCCTTTACGGTGACGATACCTTTGCGTGCCTTGGCACGTATTTTTATTGATTTTGCCATTTCGTTTATCCTCCACAGCCGCCGATGGTGACTTTGACTTCTTTTTTATTGGCGTGTAGTACCCCGCCAGCTTTGACTACTGCAACCACGTTGCCGGTCTTGCCCATTTTGATTCGGGTGGAGACATAAGCCTCTGAACCATTCAGGTTAAAGGACGCGACCAGAGGTGTGTTATTGCTCTCGGAGAGTACGGTAATTGACTCTACCCCGGCGATACCACTAGTTACGGTTACTGGTACTACAGCACCATTTTCTGCAATATCCGGCGCTTTGATTTTGATGTCATCTGATTGTGTATAATCACTAGAACCAATTGCAGCTGTTAAAGCAGCACTGGCATCTTTGGCATCAAATGCGGCTTTCGGGTAAGCCGCCAATATCTGACCAGGTGTCAGCAAACCGGCGGATGCCGCTATGCCGACCGCACTTGCAGCCAGGGTTCTTTTAATTAAAGTTCTACGATTCATTATGTATTCGCCTCACAGGGATAAAGTTTTATTTGCCAGACATTTGTTTCCTGTACATCCCTGAAGTGGATTTGTTCATCCTTGTCAGGTGAACTTTATTATTGTCTTAGCAATTGGATGGTAAGTTTGAACCTGTATAAATCAGCTTACTATTCATAAAAACTGCCGAAGATTTATGGTTTGTACTACTGAGAACCAATGGTTTGTACTAATAGTCTTTGCTGCAAATATCAGTATTATTGATGTCATACCTTCAGAAGAAGTACCTGGCTTGACCAGCCCAAGAGCTGGAAACCTATGTTTAAATTATTTTTTCACTCTTTATTTCTATTCTGGTTTATCAATCAGCCACTAATGGCCGGATCAGAAGTCATAAAAATTGGCGTCTTGAGTCATCGTGGCGATGCGGCAACCGCGATTAACTGGGCTGCCACCGCATATTATCTATCTCAGAGAATTCCAGATAAAGAGTTCAGAATCGTGCCGCTGGATTTTGATGAAATTGAACCGAGTATTCAGTCTTCAGATATCCACTTTATTCTGGTTAACCCCAGTATTTATGTTGTGATGGAAGTTCGGCATCGAATTACGCGCATAGCCACTTTAAGTCGCCAGATTGCTGGGAAACATTATGATGTTTTTGGTGGTGTTATTTTTGCGCTTAAAGAGCGATCTGATATCAAATCGCTATCAGGTCTTAAGAATAAAACCATGATGGCCGTTGATAAAACTTCTCTGGGTGGATATCAAATGGCAATAAGGGAATTAAATGAATCTGGAATTGATCTGCTCAAAGATTCTGTCAGTATCGAGTTTGGCGGTATTCATGACCGTGTAGTGTTAGCTGTTTTACGAGGTCAGGTAGATGTTGGGACTGTTCGAACAGGGATCCTGGAGAGTATGCATAAAAAGGGATTAGTCGATATCCAGAAATTTAAAATTATCAACCAAAAAACCAACGACAATTTTTTAGATAAACACAGCACCAGATTATACCCGGAATGGCCATTCAGTAAATTACGTCATACATCCAGCGATTTAGCTCAACGGGTTGCAATCGCGTTGATGGAAATGCACCGTAAACGGTCAGATCCTGATACTGATAATCTCGCTAACCGATGGTCAATCCCGTTAGAGTACCAGCCAGTTCATGAATTGTTGAAAGACCTTCGTCTTGCTCCATATCAGAACCTTGGGCAATTTACCCTGTTGGACGCGTTGAAAAAATACTGGTACGGAATATTATCCAGTTTACTCTTCATCATCATCCTGGCCGCACTGACTGTACTGGTACTGCGCTTAAATCGTGAACTTAAATTTTCAAAACAACGACTGGAGCAACAACATTCGCTCATCCTGGACTCAGTTGCTGATGGCATTTATGGCGTGGATCTTGACGGTAACTCTACATTTGTCAATAAAGCTATGGAACGAATTACTGGCTGGCAAGCGAAAAATATTATTGGACAAAATCAACACGCGTTGTTACATCATACAAAACTGGATGGCGGACCCCATCCGGAAGATGAGTGTCCAGTTTATAATACTTATTCTGATGACAAAACCAGATACATTGAGGATGATCTGTTCTGGAAAAGCGATGGTACGAGTTTTCCAGTTGAATACACGAGCGCACCGTTGAAGGATGAATCTGATAAAACTATTGGTAGCGTGGTCATATTCAGGGACATCAGTGACCAGAAAAAGGCCGAAGAAGATGCCAGAAGACACCAGCAGGAGCTCGCCCATGTCGCCAGAGTAAGCACTATGGGTGAAATGGCATCTGGCATGGCACATGAACTGAATCAGCCGCTAACCGCAATTTCAACCAATGCAGACGCCTGCATTCGATTAGTCGAATCACAGCAGGTTAACATCGATAAACTTGGTGATGTGCTGGAAATTATAAATAAACAGGCGAAAAGAGCCAGTGGCATAATTCAGCAACTGCGAAATTTTGTTAAAAAAGATTTGCCCGAAAAGAACAGGGTCAATTTAAATGATATCGTGAAAGAGGTGTTGGTATTGATCAGACATGTTATAGAATCAAATTCAATACAATTAGATATCAAACTTGAAAAAGATTTACCAGTAGTGTTCGCACAACACATACAAATTGACCAGGTCATACTGAATCTTGTCAGGAATTCAATTGAAGCGATGTCTGAAATCCACAACCAGTCAAAAAGAATCACCATAACAACTGAGATTACTGAAGACAGGTTGGTATTGGTTACAATTGCCGATAATGGACCTGGAATCCATGCCGATATAAAGGAAAACCTGTTTGCACCGTTTTTTACCAGCAAGAAAAACGGCATGGGGTTGGGTCTGTCAATTAGTGAAGGAATAATTTCAGAACATGGTGGACACCTGTATCTGGATGATATCCCCGGTAAGGGAGCTGTTTTCAGGTTTACTTTGCCTACAAAATTTTAACAACCCTCAATGGATACCTGCAAAGTATATGTAATAGATGATGCGAAAGAAGTCCGAGACGCCATCGCTCTGTTAATGGAATCAGTTGGTCTAGATGTTGAGCTATTTGAGTCGGCCGATGCTTTTCTTGATTGCGATTACGAAAAGCTTGAAGGCTGTATTTTGCTTGATGTCAGAATGCCTGGCATGAGTGGCCTGCAACTACAGAAAAAATTAAATGCGATTCCCTGTGCTCCGCCTGTCATCATGATCAGCGGCCATGGTGACATTCCTATGGCTGTGAAAGCTGTACAGGCAGGTGCAGTCAACTTTGTAGAAAAACCTTTTAATGAACAGGAGTTACTGGATAGTGTTCACCGTGCTTTCAAGCTCGATTCCATTCAACGCGGCAAGAGTATGAAAATTGAAGCGATAAGAGAGAAAATAGAATCTCTTACAGCCAGAGAAAAACAGGTGCTTGAGGCAATTACTGGTGGAAAACGAAACAAAGTGATTGCCGTCGAAATGAATATAGCTCAATCTACGGTCGAAGCTCACCGCGCGCACGTCATGGAAAAAATGGCTGCTACATCACTATCTGACTTGATGAGAATGGTTATTTACGCTGAAATTAGTAATCAGAGCACGGTTAAATAATTCAAGTAGGTTGGGTTGAGGTACGAAACCCAACATGACCAAGGTGATGTGAGAATTTTGTATTTGCATTAAGAAAATAAATTCTTGAATCTATATTGTAAAGTATCAATAAACGATTTTGTTGGGTTTCGTGCCTCAACCCAACCTACGGCGTAGAACAATGAAATTCAGGTTATTCTTAATACTCTTAATAATAAATCCATTTTCATCCGCTATTGCTGATATCGTTAAACCTGCCCTGATTGAAATAAGTGTCTATACCACCAATCAGGTACGTATTGAAATTCGTGCCAGTTTAGAAGCTTTGATGACAGGCATTAATGCGCGTTATCGCAATACCAATGATGCGCCCAATGCTGAGCAATACGATGAGTTACGACAACAGTCATCAGCAGATCTCGAACAATCCTTTGTTTCATTCCATCAAGCTTTACTGGATGGTGTTGAGTTAAAGCTGGATGATCTCACGGCTGAATTAAAGATCGAAAAAATTAACATTCCTGCACCAGGTTACACCAAAGTACCCAGGATTAGTGTGATTATCCTGACAGGAGATATACCCCGTGATACCGAGCAATTGACCTGGTATTACCCCAGTCGCTTCGGTGATCAGGCGGTACGCGTGCGCCAGGTAGACGAAGCTAATGAAGAGTGGCACTGGTCATCACATCAGTGGATAAAAGATGATGTACCCAGCGAACCATTTCCATTGAACGAAGTATTTACCCGGCCATCTCTGTGGGAGGTGATTCAGACTTATACCGGCTCGGGTTATCAGCATATTTTACCGCTGGGGCTAGACCATATTTTGTTTATATTTGGTATCTTTTTACTTAGTCGAAAGCTCAAACCATTGCTGTTGCAAGTCACCATGTTCACGCTGGCGCACTCGATTACTTTAACGCTGGGCATGCTGGAGATTGTCAGCCTTTCAGCCAGGATTGTAGAACCCCTGATTGCACTTTCGATAGCTTATATCGCGATTGAAAATATCTTTTTCGACCGCATCAGTCGCGCACGATTGTGGGTGATATTTGGTTTTGGATTGTTACACGGAATGGGTTTTGCATCTGTTCTGGCTGATTTTGGTATGCCAAAGGATGCCTTTGCGCTGGCGCTGTTGTGTTTTAATATAGGTGTTGAACTGGGGCAGGTGACGATCATTCTGGCAGGATTTTACGGTCTGGCAGTCTGGTTCAAAAGTGCTCAGGTATATCGACAGTGGATTGTCGTACCACTGTCGATAATGATTTCTGTGACCGGTCTAATCTGGTTTGTGGAACGGTTGGAGTGGGTTTACTGAAAATGAGTGTTCATCTTAAGAAGATTATATTTTTATGGATTCTGCTGATGCTGCCGGTATTTAGTCCTGCTGCAACAACTGATCGCAGTGAAGGCATGGATTATCAAATCGAACAGGTCGCTAGTGGTCTTCAAATCCCCTGGGGTCTGGCCTTTCTCAGTGAAAACCAGTTACTGATCACTGAACGTCATGGACGACTCAGTTTGCTAGACATTGAAAAAAGCACAATCTCAGAAATTTCAGGTTTACCCTTAGTTTATGCTGTGGGGCAGGGCGGTTTACTGGATGTTGCGGTTGAACCGGGCTATCAACCTGGGGACTGGATATATTTCACCTACAGTCTGGATGTAGATGGCGAAGGGGCGACGACACTGGCTCGGGCAAAGCTGAATCAGAACCAATTAGAGCGTTGGACGGACTTGCTGGTGACTCAATCCACAACCGACACAGGGTTTCACTATGGAAGCCGTATTGCCTTCGATGATGCTGGCCACGTCTTTTTTTCAATTGGCGATAGAGGTCATAGACCCAATGGACAGGATTTGACTACTCATGCGGGTTCAATACTACGTCTCAATCTTGATGGTAGTGTGCCTATAGACAACCCCTTCATAAATCAAAAAGGTGCTCTACCAGAAATTTGGAGTTATGGTCATCGCAATCCTCAGGGTTTATTGTTCGACAAAATAACACAACGCCTATGGTCAATAGAACATGGCCCTCGCGGTGGAGATGAAATTAATCTGATTGAGCGTGGTAAAAATTATGGCTGGCCGATCATATCTTACGGTAAAGAATATTGGGGGCCGGTTGATGTAGGTGAAGGAACCGAAAAACCGGGCATGGAGCAGCCGGTTAAGGTTTATATTCCGTCGATTGCGCCCGGTAGTTTAATGCTGTATCGCGGTTTGGCATTCCCTGAATGGCAGGGTAATTTATTCTCTGGTGCTCTAAAACTACGGCATTTGAATCGGGTTGTACTTGATAATTCGGGAACGGCTCTAAAAGAAGAAAGATTACTTAAAAATTTGAATGAACGGATACGTGCCGTTACTCAGAATAATCAGGGCTGGATTTATTTGTCTACAGACAGTGGAAAAATACTGCGATTACGACCCGCCAGATAATCGGGTTTCATTATTGCGCTGGATGAATAGTAATATCGAAGTCAGAAAATACCCCTCAGAAGAGAAGTCACTGTAATAACGCATCCCGAATCTGCATATAGGCAATTAAAAATTCAAACAACATTCGCCAGAACAACTCCATAAACAGAAAGCAAACCACAAATAATGTCATAAGCCGGATCTTTTGTTGTCCAGTCAAGGTCTCCCAAATCATCGATTTCCCTTGTTCAAACACTGCATTCATTAATTTAAACTTACGCAAAAGCCAGAATAGCAGAATCCACAGACCGACAGGCAATACCAGTGCACCAATGTAATAGAAAACAATTAAGGCATCTGTGCTGATAAAAGTTTTGAAAGTCAGAAAATCCATCATACGAACGGATCCGGGTAGAATAACCAGATAGTATCAAGTTGATACATTATTTGTTACCACCTGGACGCTTGAAGCTTTTTCGCGCGCGTTCAACTTTGCTTCTGATTACGCAGTCCATAACATGATCGTTGATCAGCCCCATTGCCTGTATAAAAGCATACGCTGTGGTGGGTCCAACAAATTTCCAGCCAAGTTTTTTCAGGTCCTTTGACAATGCAATCGATTCCGCCGATGTCGTGATAGTTTGTGGCTCTGCGAGTTGTTCCGCGTCTGGTTCGTAACGCCAGAAAAAAGCTGCCAACGAGCCTTCCTGTTTGACCAGTTCCTGGGCTCGTTTTGCGTTGTTAATGACCGCCTCGATCTTGCCTCGATGGCGAACGATGCCTTCGTCCTTGAGAAGGCGGTTGATATCGCGTTGCGTGAAGTGGGCTATTTTGTCGAAATCGAAATTGTGAAAGGCGGACCGGAAGTTCTCGCGCTTGACGAGGATAGTGCGCCAACTCAGCCCAGATTGAAAACCTTCCAGACATAATTTCTCAAATAAGCGATGATCTTTACTGACCGGGAAACCCCATTCGGTATCGTGATAGTCGAGAAATTCTGGTGCTGAATCACACCATTTGCAACGTAATTTACCGTCAGCCCCCTTCATTGTCGCATCCATATATCTACTCCTTAGTCTTTAATTTTATGTGGTGGTCTCTTACTGACTCAGCCAGGAATAAACTACAGTCGTCCATCGGGTTTTACAAGTGAGATTTATATGATTTCTACGCTCACTTCAGCGGTCGATACGAGTGCAGCTTTTGGCAATCCGTGGCATTTGCATTGATACTCAGTTGATGTCCTCCTAGCCTGTAGCGGCACAGCTTTTCTTTGTCTATTGTGTGGCGCGGCGGCCTCATATTATGTGTTAGGGGGCTTTGCTCGGTGGTTTCCATGTGTCTGGAGGCCTTTCTTCGAATTGCGGGAGATCATCATTTATTTCATGCCATTGAGCCTTGGAACCTACGAAGATATGTGACTCTGGCTTTATACCTGGATCTCCTTCAACCGTACCTAGCGTTACCGTGGTGATCCTGCCTTTTTCGGTTCCTGCTAAAGTCGAGCCACACTCACTACAAAAACACCATCCGGCACCAGCTAAGGTCTCGTATACTTTTACATGGTCTTCTCCTGAGATCCATTTAAAATCACCTGGATTGAAATCCGCATAAGTCGAAAATGCCGCACCATGCTGCCGCCTACACATAGAACAATGGCAGTGATCCGCATCAAAGAGGGGTCCAATGATTTCGTAACGAACTCTGCCGCATAAACATCCACCTTTAATTACTACCTTGGTTTTCATCTATATGCTCCTTAATGCCAAAATCCGGCATCAAAATGACGTGATAAAACACTTTTTTTGACGCATAATTCCAGTGATGTGTTGAAAACCCTCGTTTTTAACCAGGTCAGGTGTGATATTACGTCATGTTGACGGAATATTACTTTAACCTTCAAGGAAGATATTTTCATAACCCATAAAGCCCCGTTTAATTGGTCGAGTATGCAAACCAATCTGCGTATCTCTTGGCATTATTTCTGCGGTGACCAATTGTAAGACTTTAAATTACAACAAATTCTTTCCATCAAAAACAGTAACTTCAAAATTGCTGCTATCCAGTTCTTCGATACAACCCAAATTGACCCTCATGTTTCCAGGAAAGCGACCAGGTACGTGGAATGTATAGATGCCACATTTGTTACAAAAATAATGTTTTGCTGTTTCTTCACCAAATTGATAGAGACCGAGATCTTCGTCATTTGCTTCGATTTTGAGTTTTTCTTCGGGAATGACTTCTGGTGTCATCATCGCACCTTTGCGAGAGCATATTGAGCAGGTGCAGCGCAGTGCTTTTGTTATTTCTTCGCCTTCGTAACTAAATTTAATCGCGCCGCAATGGCAACTTCCCTGGTAGGTTTGTGTCATGAGAGGTACCTTATAAGTTGTATTTTCTGATCAGCTTAATCGAATTCTACCGCTTAGCCAATCAAATCTTACATTGATAAAAGCGCCTGTCCTATCTCAGTAACAGACCAAGTAGTATCAACAGAAGATAAGGGTATGCTACTGTTGGTTTGAGGGAGTGTTTGACATACTCCAGGATAAGAGCTTTTAGTGCCGGGCGAGATTGTTGCCACTGTTTATTGAATTGATAAGGTGTCAAATCTGAATTATTTTCGATCGCAGTTTCAAGCGTTAACAAACGGCTTTCGATGCGACCTTGAAAGGTTTTCCAGATGCCATCCTGAAACCAGAGGATCAGGATTAATAAAGCCGAAAACCAGGGGTCAATTTTGCTAATAAAACTAAAGCAGGTAACTGCAACAGCAAATAGTTTAATGAGCAATGATGTCTTCTCATAATCATCAAATTGAGTTTGCAAGAATTTCCATTCTGTTGACAGGTCTGAATTTGTCAAAATTTAACTCCTGGTCAGTTGAGCTGAGGTTTTATAGTCTCATTGCTAGTACTCCAACAACATTATATTGATGGAGTACTAAATTGTTCCGAGGATTTTTTGAAACGCCCATGCTGTAAAAACTGAATTGTCTGTTCGATTACTAATTTACTGTTCATAACAAATGGGTGAGTATGAGGTACAACCAGAAAATCAGACATGCCATCCAGTTTTGCATTTTCAACCGATACTTTGCCATCGTTTGGTTGCGGGATGAGAAGAGAGTTAATCGGGTTAACGCTTCGATTACCGGTGATGATGCCGAGCTCAAAATTTGCTGAGCCAAGTTGTTTGGGAATGCTCTGTTCATCTGTTCCCAACTGGATCGAAGGAGATCCACTAATCAAACTGAACCCAGGTATATTTCGCAATTTATCGACCAGATGTGTACCCTGATTGGGTGGGCTTAACATGATGACTCGAGCTAGTTTATCAATTGAATTTTCTGACAGGTAATAGCGCAACAGAATGCCACCCATAGAATGCGTCACGAAGTGTATTTTTTGCGGTTGGTATTTTTCTTCGCATTGATCTAATGCCTGGTTTATGACTGATTCTGCCAGAAATTCTATCGTATGATAACGCGAAGGGTAATCCTCATTGCAAATCTGATAACCCTCTTTAGATAATGCAGTGGCCATCTTTTTGAGTGAGCGACTGCTGCGTGAAAGACCATGCAGCAAAATCACGCATTCATTTGAGCTGGATTTCTGAGTGGGATTCAATATTTTTATTGGTTTAGTTTAGAACGCTACACTAGTGTAGTGTTGGGGCTGTACATCAAATCAGTTGAGATTGAACGATAGAAAGAGGATTTTCATAAACCAGATGATGCGCTGCTTTATCACCTACCAGCCTTTTTGCCTGAAGATAGCCTGACATGAGATCTGGTGTGCGATGATTTAAATTATGAGAATCTGTTGCTAAAATATATACGTAGTCCTCAGCTAGCAAAAGTTCGGCAATTTCCTGAGCACGGGAACCAAAATTTCCAGTGAGAGAACCAGCGGTCACCTGTAATAAGCAATTGCGTTCTAGAAAAGGTAATAATATATCGGGATTACGCATCACATCTTTATTACGTTCCGGGTGTGCGATTAACACCCTGCAATTTTGCTCAATCAACCAGTCAACCAGGTTTGTGCTGCCATCTGGAATATTTCCGTGAGGAAATTCCAGCAGCAATATGTCTTTTGAATCAATAGAACCGAGAAAAGGAATCCGGCTTGACTCAAACAGTTTTAATAATTCACTTGATAATCGCACTTCAGCGGCCATGCCTAGTTGTAACTTGAGGTTAATTTTTTTTATTTCCGCTCTAAATAGATCAAATATTTGGCGTATCGACTCCCTGTCATTTTCATAACGACCGGGATGAATATGTGGTGTAAACACGATTCCGGTAGTACCCTGTTCAACCGCAAATTGAGCCATTTTTAAGGCCTGTTCCATGGTTTTGGCACCATCATCAATACCCGGCAGGATGTGGCAATGAATATCAATCATAATGTTGAGCTTAGCATGAAGTGCAAATCGAACAAGTGATCCAGTTGATTATTTCAGTACTCCATCAATACAATGTTGTAGTACTAACTTAAAATAACCAGCGATAACCAATGCTGAGATAAAGGTTGGCAAAATTTTCTTCACTAATTTGTGGATTATCATTCCAGGCATCGACAGTTAAATCCAGTTCAAAACTCATGTTTCTACCGTATCGATAGTCGACTTCACCGCCAGTGCTGAAGGTAGTTCCACCATCGGTAGTGTTGTAATCACGAAAAGTAAGCTCTGTGAATGGCGTCACCCGCCATTTATTTCCAAGTCGTAATCTGCTGCTCACTTTTGTTCGAAAGCTGCTTACATTGGTCGTATCAGAAATCTGAAATTGCAGGACACTGACATCCCGTTTAGTCAGGTAATTCTCTTTAATGATCTGGAATGACAGGTAGATGTCCCCGTTACTTTCCGGAGTCGCGGTAACAGCGTTTATATTGCCAGTTGCAGCGGTTGATTCTGTCGCGCTTAAATTTGATACTGAGATATCTCCTCGTAGACGAGTATCATCATCATATTTGTAAGCTAAACCCAAATTTAATATTTCGCTATCGCTGGTTCGATCAAGTGCCAACTGTTGAATTTCTTCTAGACTCAGGTTAGATAAATCATCCAGAGAGTCCGCATCCTGTCCAATCAAGGCGTTACTGGTAGTCAGAAATGGACTCTTTCGAATATCGATGTTGATATAATATGTTGAACTTTCGCTTACTTTCCAATTACCTGTTATCAGGAAAAAATTAACATCTTCATACAAAATATTGTAATCAAGCAGCGAAAAAACAGTCAGGTTTTCTTCAAAATAAACGGCTTCAAGTCCAAATGATTCGCGGTCCGAGATGCCATCATTTTCCTGTCCGACGACATAAGCGGTGAGTTCAAGTTTATCTTTTAGAAATGTAGCACCGATGTTTGCACCGGCAAATGATTTATGTTGATTGATAAACGAGTCAGACGGGCCATCAACAGGCAATCCAAAAACAAGGTTATAACGCGTTTCACTGGAGTCGTACAGTGTAATAGATCCACCATCAAAGCGATTAAATAGTCCACCCTGATTTGTTTTCAGTCGGCCGAGTTTATACGAAGAATTGTTTTCTTTGTTGGTCAAATCGATGAATAATTCAGACAGTTTCAGAGAAGATTCATTATCTTCAGCGACATCTTTAATAGGATTTATAAGGGTTCCGGTGAACTGGGTACGAATGTCCCATTTTTGATTTCTTTTCCTGCCAGTTAAACCCAGATATGAAAAGATTTCCGAATTGTCATCATCTGTAATTCTATAAAATTGGGACAAACTGCCATAAAAATCCCATTGACCTGGTTGTTTTCTTTTGGAGAATTTCTTCACTTTCTCGGATGTTGGAATTATTTCTTTGGCGGTTAGCAATACTTTTAGTCGTTGTCTTACCCGGGTAGCGCCTTCACCGTCCTGATAAATATCGAGATAAAGTTCGTAATCAGCTTTCGCGTGAGCTCTTTGTCCGAGCCGCTCTCTGGCCAGGCCTGATAATTCCAGAGCCTGCTGGCTATGCTCGTTATGTTCAACTCCAAGAATGATATTGAAAAAGTTTATTGCTTTTCTGGCATTATTTCTGGTTAGTGCATCTCGGCCATTCTCCATGATTTGATTGAGCTTTTTTGGGCCAATCTTTTTATTGGATATATTTCTTTTTTGTGTTGTTTTTTTGGTATTTGCTGCCCTGGTTTTAACGCGCGGTATTTCAATAATTATGCTATGCGCATCGCCAGCCTGACGAATACTGGCGTTCACCTGACGTGTGAAATACAGAGTTAACATCGGGTTGCCAAAAAAGGATTTATCATAAGTCACAGAAGTCAGCGGAATTTGATTATTGGCTTGCCAGATCAGTTGTTTGTTGCCGCTGGTAAAATCTTCAGCGTTTTGATCACCAAAAAACCGAAATGGAATTTCAATTCGATTTGACTTAATTGTTTGCTGTTTTTTTAACAGTCGAATTTGAGGCAGAAAATATATCTCGATTTTATTATTTAAACGGTTCTCTGTGGTTTCCAGATGGCCAAGTATCTGTGTATTGGTAGTGTCTGCAGCAGTTGAAAAAGCGAGAAGACATAACATCAAAGACAAAATTATTCGCCGGAAATGGATCACTGGGAAGCTGTAAATTATTTTTATCGTCATCGTATGAAAAGAATTAATCAGTTGTCACTGGTTATAAATAGCAGCATTTTTTATTCAAAATGGAGCTGCAGGAAACCAGGCATTAGTGGAGTGGCAAACATTACATTCAGATTGGGATTTAGCGGTCACGTGGCTCGAAGGTCGGGGTGTCGCAAATTGTCCCAGATGGCAGGCCGTACATAAGGAGTTAATGTTTGCATGACTGAAAACAGCGCTGGAAAAAGTAATAGTGCGGTGGCATTCGTCGCAATCATCGGCCGTCGGTACATGGTTGATATTTTTACCTTGCGCAATTGTTCCATTATGGCAGCTTCGGCAACTGTCAATGACGTTGCCATGATCAAAGCGGACATCCAGCATACTAAAGGTGGTATGACAGTCATCACAGGTATTGATACTGCGAACGTGGTTTATCGGTTTACCAATTGCTCGAATACCATTGTGACAGGCTGAACAGGTGGAGGGCGTTCCTTCAAACACGCCGCTGGTATGACAAGTGCCACAATCCAGATTACTGTGTGCTCCTGAAAGTGGAAAACCAGTCGCAAAATGGTCAAATTCCTCAGTGTTGGACTGCTGAGCCAATGCGGCTGAATAGAAAGCGACACTAATAATGAGTATCAACCAGTTTTGGAATTTTGATTTGTTCATAGAAGTAGTGTCAATATTGACGGTTAACGATTAAGTTTGCTGGTGTCCCGAAAAGATGACGTGGTATGGCAACGGTCACAATTAGGACCAAAGCGTCCGTTATGAGAGTCGTCTGATCTATGGCAGCTTATACATCTTGCCGGTAGTTTCAGGTCATCTTTGTTAGCATCATCGTGACAGGCCTCACAATTGATTTCTTCGTGAATGCCATCCAGCGAAAAGTCAGTTTCTGTATTGTGATCAAAATGCCAGATACGCCAGTCATTAGGATTATGGCACTGATCACAATTGAGACCTAAACGCTCTTCATGAATATCATCTTCCTGATGGCATTCAACACAATCAACCGATTGGTTCCTGTAGCGACTATCTTCATGACAAGATTCGCAGGAAACTATGCTGTGCAGACCAATTAATGGAAATCTTGACTGGTCGTGATCGAACAATACGTCCTTGCTCCATCCAGTTTCATTGTGGCACTGGTCACACTGAATCATATCTTTACGTTTATGAACGTCATCGTGTTTGTGACAATCAGAACATAGGGTGCCAATTTTTTCTGTTTCTATGACGCCTCTATGGCAGCTGTCGCAATGAACCTTTTGGTGTTTGCCCTTGAGTTTGAAATCAGTTTCGTCATGATCAAAACTTTGTTTTAACCAGTTCTTCTGATTGTGGCAGGATTGGCATTTTTCGCCGTATCGACCCTTGTGGATATCGTCTGATTGATGACAGTACAGGCAATTTTGTTTCACTTTGGTAAATTTTTTGGTTTTATGGCAGGCCGTACAATTGTTCAACTTTGGATGAACGCCTTTGAGCTTAAATTTTTTCTTATCGTGCGTGTGTATATTTTTTTTCCATTTCAGCGGTGTGTGGCAGACATCGCATTTTTTGCCACGTTTTCCCTGGTGAATATCGTTTATCTTGTGGCAGCTGTAACATTTTATTGGCGCGTCTTTATAATCTGAATTGAGATGACAGGCATCGCAGGGCGCATCTTTGTGATTACCGATCAATTCAAATTTAGTCTCTTTCTTATGATCGTATTTGACACCTTGCCAGGTTTTTTCTGAATGACAGTCTTCGCACTTTTTACCCAGGCCACCCTCGTGTTTGTCGTCTTCTTTATGGCAGCTGTAGCAGGTATCAGTTGCCTCGTGATATTTTTTATCTTTTTTGTGGCAACTTTGACAACTGATAATCAGATGTTTGCCTTTCAGGTCGAAATCAGTCTGTTTGTGGTTGAAGGTATTGAGATCAATCTGAATGATATCTGCATTACGGCCGATGTGTTCGGTATGGCAAGCTTTACAGTCTGATATCCTGACTTTAGGATTACCGTGAAAGCCTTTTCCCTGCTTGATGTCATCAGCAATATTCTTGTGGTCATGGCAGGCCAGGCAACGTTTAATCTGGTTGGCTTTATCAAATGATTCGTGGCATTTCTCGCAGGTATCTTCGAATTCTGCATGCCCTTCGTATAACGGGCCAGGCATGATCAGTTTGTCGAAGAAACTGGCTTGAACCCCATTAAGAAAAAATAAAAATACCGTAAAACAAAGGAATTTCAATAAGGGGCGTATCATTTCATTTTGGGTTTTGATTCGGAGTTAGTACATATGGACAGCAGTGACGTGAACAATGCCGGTGACGATAAGTAGCATGAACAGAGGAAAGTGTAGCATATGCCAGAGTGAAAAAATACGCGAATAGAAGTTGATACGAGTCGCTCGTCGGATGGTATTGAAATATTCTTTCAATAACTTGTGAACACTTTTAACGTGTTCAGTAGTAATTTGTTTGTTCCATCTTTCTTTTCGGGCAGTTTCACGTAACTGCACTTTGAGTCTTTTGAATTCATTATTACGATTTTTTTCAATGCTGGACATTGCCTTGATGTATACAATAATACTGATGAACAAACTGGAGGCCGGAGTAATAACGGGTTTGGAATAAAATTTCAAACGGTTCCTGAACTTATCACCAAACTTGACTTCGTTAGAGAGCAATTCAATGATCTCTTCCGTCTTATGATGCAGTTCATTTAAAAGCTTCTGAGCACCGTCCAGGTCATCGTTTATCTTGGCGTATAAAAATCGACCTACTAGTCCACTAAACACAACCAGTAGCATGCTAAACAGAGTGACTCGGCTATTGAGTGAACCCAGATGAAAGTTGGAATGATAAAGTATCATCAACGGTCCAATAAGTCCGAGAACAACATGAATTCTAAACCACAGTTTTACGGATCCTACATAAGGTGAGCTACCCAGGTATTTTCGTAGCGGATAAAATAACAGGGACAACATCGTAACACCGCCGCCGATACCTAAAGCATATCCATAACCATCAGCTGGGGTCAGTATTTGTTCATCTCTATGAATCCAGCCTTTATAGACAGCAAATAGAATAAAAAGCGTAAAAAGCACGGTCATCAGTAGAAAAATGAGGTGGCCTAACCAGGCAGTGAATCTGGAAAACATAACTGTACTAATTAAATGTTGAAATGGCTGGAGTAAATATAAAGACCCACGGGAAACCGGATACTAAAACTTGCAGACGGGATTATCCAGCATTAAATATACTAAACGAATAGCTTCCGCCGTAATCTTAGCCACGCTACAATGCTGCTTTAGATCATAACTATCTGTATTTTAGCTGCTATTATCTCAGTAAAAGCACTATATTAAATACTCAGGAAAGCCAAACACCAATGCAATATATATGAATTTGATTGAATCTGGACTATGGGTTTATCTCGCTTTACTTGGCTTTATCTGGCTATTCTATTTATTGTTAAAGTTGATTCGAAACTTTCGTGCCAAATCAATTTTACAAGAGTCAATTAGTTCTGGGTTGCATGAACCTGTTTCCCTGCATCCAGTTATAGATCCAGTCCTTTGCCGTGGAAGTGGCGCCTGTGTCAGTGCTTGCCCAGAATTCCACGTTCTCGGAATGATAAATAACCGGGCCAAATTAATTGATCCTCAAAGTTGCATCGGTCACGGGGCCTGTGTAACAGCATGCCCATTCGATGCCATTTCTCTGGTTTTTGGTAGCGCGAAACGGGGTGTAGATATACCGGTTGTTAGTCCAGATTTTGAGACAAGTGTGCCGGGAATATTTATTGCCGGAGAACTGGGAGGAATGGGATTGATTCGAAATGCAATTACCCAGGGCAAGGAGGCAATGGATGCAATAGAACGATTCCGTAGCAAAGATAATGATTTCGATGTTGTCATTGTTGGTGCTGGCCCTGCTGGATTGTCTGCTTCTTTAGGTGCAGTAGAGAAAAATCTGCGTTATCTCACTCTTGACCAGGATTCTCTGGGTGGAGCAGTATTTAAATATCCTCGCCGCAAGCTGGTGATGACATCACCTGTTAAGCTTCCACTAGTTGGTCAGGTTAAAATGCGAGAAACCAGCAAGGAAGATTTGCTTGAATTGTGGGAAAAAATTGAGAAAGACTATAACTTGCAGATTAATTATCAGGAAAAAGTGAGTGCGATTAATAAATCAAAACAGGGTTTCCAGATAAAAACTAATAAAGCCAGCTACAGTGCAAACGCAGTTTTATTATGTATTGGACGACGTGGTACACCTCGAAAACTAAATGTTGCAGGTGAAAATCAAAGCAAAGTTGTGTATCAACTGATTGATTCTGAACAATATAGAGAGCAGAAGGTACTTATCGTAGGGGGAGGAGATAGTGCATTAGAAGCAGCAACATCGATAGCTGAAGAAAATGGAACTACCGTTACTTTATCCTATCGAAATAAGGCCTTTAATCGTGCTAAAAAGAAAAATCAGGACAAGGTAATAAAAGCGCTTAAAAAAGGGCGATTGAATTTACTCCTACAATCAACTGTGCAGTCTATATCTAAAAGTCATGTCGTCCTGGATCATGATGATGAAGAAATTGAGATTGAAAATGATGCTGTGATAATCTGTGTCGGTGGCATTTTGCCGGCTGCCTTTCTTAACGAGACAGGTGTTGAAGTAGAGACTAAATTTGGCACAGCCTGAATATCTAGAATATGAGAGAATCCCTCATTAAAGACTAAAGTTTGAAATTAAAAAATTTATTATAATGAAAAATTTACTTCTGTTTATATTCCTGGTGATTGCTATTGGGCAGAGTTCATTAGTTTTACCAGGTGTAACAGACAGGCAACTGGAGAAAGCAAAATCTCTGATTCGT
>Ga0256847_1000151_pt1 | contig 47866 bp, 33 predicted proteins | sample TeddybearmetaG_FD_189099 | JGI IMG/M metagenome (GOLD analysis project Ga0256847, IMG submission 189099) | Hydrothermal vent microbial communities from East Pacific Rise, Pacific Ocean - Teddybear | ecosystem: Environmental > Aquatic > Marine > Hydrothermal vents | place: Pacific Ocean: East...
AAATCATGATAAATCGAATCAATCCAATTTGGGATAAGTATCAAGATATGAGTATTTTTAATAATGTCAGTATGGAAGCATTAGAACGACAGCTCGAAAATTGTAATGAACTTACTTTATCAAGGGGAAAAGTATTATTAGAGCCTGCCAATAAAAATAAAAATCTCTTTGTTATCTTAAGTGGTAGTTTAGCCGTTCATTTAGAATCTTTAAAATCAGAACCTTTGTTAGTATTAACAAAAGGCGATTGTGTAGGAGAACTTTCTATTTTATCTCAAGTCGAAGTTTCCGCCTTTGTGGTTGTTGAAGAACCTTGTCGATTATTACAAATCGATCATGAAACTTTGTGGTCAATGATTAATTCATCTCATGCGCTGGCTCGTAATCTATTATTTATTTTATCAAGACGGATTCGGAATGATAATTCGCGGCTGGTTGGATATATGAAATCACAAGCTCACTTTAAGCGTTATGCGACTTTAGACGCTTTAACGGGATTATATAATCGATACTGGTTAAATAATGCCTTACCCCGTCAAATAGAAAGAGCAAAAAAGAATTTAGAACCTTTAAGTTTACTAATGATTGATGTCGATTTTTTTAAGAAATTTAATGATCAGTATGGTCATTTAGCAGGAGATACCGCCTTAACAACTCTTTCACAAGCTTTTAATCAACATTTAAGACCCGCTGATCATGCTGCTCGTTTTGGAGGTGAAGAATTTATTGTAATATTAATGGGGATCAACAGTGACGAGGCTTCTTGTGTTGCTGAAAGACTACGCAAACATATAGAAAAAATGCCAATTGAATATGAAGATCAAATATTAAATATTACTATTTCAGTTGGAATTAGTGGCTTAGCAGCAGGTCAAAATATGAATGATTTATTAAAACTCACAGATCAAGCACTTTATAAAGCTAAGGATCGAGGTCGTAACCGTTGTGTTCTTGAGTAAGTTTTATGACTACTTATGTTATTGGTGATATTCATGGTTGTTTTAGTGCTTTAACCTGCCTTTTTAATAAACTTACTTGGACTCCACAAGATACCTTTGTTTTTCTTGGTGATATGATTGATCGGGGAGAAAACTCAAAGGAAGTGATTGATTTTATTCTTTGTTTAAAAAAACAAGTAAAGGTGATTTGTCTTAAAGGAAATCATGAAGTGATGTTATTAAAGGCGGCAGAAGGTCATCAAGGGGTTTTATCTGCTTGGTTAACCTATGGTGGAGTAGAAACCTTAGATTCTTATCAAACAAATGAAGATGAAGAAGATTGGACAATGGCAATTCCCCAAGCCCATTGGATCTTTTTTGAAAATTTATTACCTTATTATGAAACGGTTGATTATATTTTTGTTCATGCAGGTTTAGATCCTTTTTTACCGCTTAAATTGCAAAGCGAAAATGACTTATTTTGGGAGCATCTTCACAATGGAAATATTAAAGCCCATCAATCAGGAAAAACCATTATTGTTGGACATACCATCTTAAAAGAAGGTTATGTTTATGATTATGGACATACCATTATGACCGATACTGCCGCCTTTGCTGGGGGATGGTTAAGTTGTTATGATTTAGAGCAAAAAGTCGTCCATCAAGCAAATATTCAAAGTCAATATCGACAAACAAACCCCATTAAACAAAGCACTTAAATTAAATATTTTTTGAGACTTGTATCAAGCTTTATTTTAGAAAATAATATATACTTAATTATAAACTGTGTTTTACAATTAAAATTACCTTATGTTATTTAAAAAAATAAAATTATTATCTACTACATTATTTGCAACTTTATTAACAAACAATGGGGTTGCAGCACCTGTTAACTTAACAGGAAGCTGGACAGGAACTGGTGTTGGACAACAAGTAAATTGTAAGGATCCAAATCAAAATCAAAACTTTTCAAATCTGGTCAATTTCAATTTTAGACCTATAAATGAACAAGTTAATATTAATTTTACCCATTCACTTCCATTGGGGGATATTTCTGTTTTTGGTGTTGGTAGTTTTTCAAATAATCAAATTAATTTTAACTCCTCTGAATTATTAGGTACAAGTAGTTTGGGTGAAACGGCTATTTATAGTTTAAATGCTGAAGTCATTAATGATCACTTTAATTTTAGTGGACAAGGTATTTTAGGGGATTGTCAATATAACTATAATGGTTTAGCAATTCGAGATATTGAATTGATCTTTTTAAATAATAATCCATTAGATCCTGATAATCTTAGCGGAACTTTAGTCACAAATAATCAGGTTACTTTAACCCGAGCCATTGTTCATACCAATGAAATTATTAATAATCGTATTAAAAGTTTATTACAACTAAAGACTCGAATTATAACCGCCAATAAAGGGCTTTCAGCGGGAGATGGAAGTAGTGGTTTTAGTGTTTGGAATAGTCTTGATTATAATGATTTTGAAAATACTTTTTCCCAAGCTCGTTATAATGGTAGTACTAAAAATTTATTGTTTGGAATGGATTATAGTTTAACAGATGCTTTATTAGCAGGGGTTGCGTTAGGTTATGAACATGCTCAAATAGATACTGATTTTAATTTCGGTAAAATGACCAGTAAAGGCTTTAGTTTTACGCCTTATTTTGGTTTTGCATTAACGGATACATGGAGTGGAGATTTAACGTTAAGCTACAGCCGTTTAAAACATGAACAATATCGTATTCAAAATAATCAACGTATTAACAGTGATGTTGATACGATACGATGGTTTATTAGTGCCAATATTAACGGATCTTGGCAATTTGATCAGTTGGCTTTAAATGTTTACACAGGCATTATTCATGCTGAAAATAATGATGATAAATTTAAAGAGAGTGATGGCACTCAAGTGGCTCAACAAAAATCAAAAGTCACTACGGTTAATTTAGGTTCTGAGATTGCTTATAGCTTTATGACCTTAGAACCTTTTTTAGGATTAACCTATAACTATGATACCAATCAAACATCTAACCAATTAACGAATAATATTCAACTTGATAACGATCGAGATGATTTTATGTTATTAACAGGCATCCGCTATTTTGCTGAATCAGGTTTATCAGTGAATGTGGAACTTAGTAAACGTTTATCCCGTAAATATGCGAAAGAAACCAATTTTACCGTTTCAGTTCTTTGGCAATTTTAAAATTAAAGTGATTTAACAATGAAAATATATACTCTTATAAAACAATCTGTTTTTTTATGTTTATTAATAACCGTTTTGCCACTTTACGCTAATACGGTTTTAAAATATCAAGTTGATGGACATTTTTTAGCTTTTGCAAAAAATAAAGTTATTACTACAACGACGGATTTTATTTTAGTTGAACAGTTTATTAATGCTCAAACGATTATGCCTTATGCTGAACCTGATCAGCAGTCAAAAGAAAAATTAAAGAAAGTTACTTATCATAATTTATGGCAAGGGATTAACCTTTATTATCAAGGTTCGGAAAATGGCATTAGCGAAAGCTTTTGGGAAATAACCCCTCAAACAAAAGTTAATCAAATTCAAGTCCATTATAATCTGCCCTTTAGTATTCAAAAGAATGGCAGTTTACATTTTCAAAATCCCAATAAAAAAGGATGGTTTAGTTTAAGTGCGCCTAAAGCTTGGCAAAATATTAATCAACAAAAAATCCCCGTTCAAGTGGCTTTTACACAAATTGACCAACAAACATTAGGTTATGAGTTAGGTAAATATAATTCACAATATAAGGTCATTATTGATCCTGTTTTAAATTGGAATACTTTTAGTGGCTATAATCAAGCAGATGTCATAAATGGACTGACCATTGATAGTACTGGAAATATTTATACGGTGGGTAATAAAACGACCACTTTTTTTATAGATGGTTCACCAGACTTTGTTCCTTTAATTGAAGTAAAGAAATTTAATTCAGATGGTGTTTTATTATGGAGTTTTGTTGATGGTGGACGTTCAACCACCGTCGCTTTTAGTAGTCGAAATCGGGGTTCTGGTATTGTTGTTGACAATAATGGAGTTTATGTAACAGGTGGCAGTTCTCATAGCTGGGGAACTCCACTTTTAAACCATTCAGGAGGAATAAATATTGTTGTTTTCCGCTTAAAAACAACCGATGGTACTTTAGTATGGAATACTTTTTTAGGAGATAGTGCTACAAATGATGCGACAGGTTATGCTATTGCCGAATTAGGTAATCTACTTTATGTGGTTGGAGAAAGTGATACTAATTGGAATGTAGGGCTTTCAAATACACCGCCTCTTATTCCCCATAATACCAGCTTACCAAATAGTGATATTGTGACCGTCGCTTTAAGAAAAACAGGAATCTATCAATGGCATACTTTTTCAGGTGGACCAGAAGCTGATGCAGCATTTGGGGTCACAGTTGGTTCAAATAATGATCTTTACTTAACAGGGATATCAACAGCAACTTGGGATGCAAACCATCCATCACCTAACCCATCGACGGCTCCTATACATGCTTATTCTCAAGATAGTTTTGGAATACCAGCAATTCAGGACATCGTCGTTGTTAAACTAAATAGTTTAACTGGAGATGTTGATTGGCATACTTTTTACGGTTCAGGAAGTCAAGTAGAGGGTGATAGTGGAAATGCGATTGCCATTAATACCACTGAAAGTCCCCAAGCAATTTATATTGTTGGTTCGAGCGATGAAATTTGGAAACAGGGTGAAATTAATCCAATAAATAATCATATGGGGGGAGGTGCTAATGATATTTTTGCTTTAAAATTAGATGTCAATGGAGCTTTTCAATGGAATACTTTTCATGGTTCAACAAATACAGATATTGCCACTTCGATTAGTATTAATAGTGCCAATAATATTATTATTGGCGGATTCAGTAGTGAGGACTGGGGGGACTCCGAAACACCTCATTCATTAGGGAGTTTTGATTTTGATTTAGTCGCTCTTAAATTAAATCCAAGTGGACAGCTTCTTTGGCATACTTTTAATGGAAGTATTAATAATGATCTAGCTTACGCCATTGGGGTTACTTCAACCAATGATATTTACCTTGCAGGCTCTAGTGAAACAGCGTGGCAAGGCTTAAGCCCTCCGATAAACGCACATACCGCAGGATTAAATCAGGATGCAGTATTAATTAAACTTTCTCCTGCTGATTATGGTGATTTACCTTCTTTACCATTTGGGGGGGCTCTTCGAGAAAGTGCTGCTAGAACCTTAAATGGAACTGATCCTGCCCGCCATTTAATTACTTCTTTATTTTTAGGTACGAGTATTGATGCCGAAGATGATGGACATCCCACTATTGATGCCGATGGAGATGATATCGATGGAACAGATGATGAAGATGGCGTTACTTTTGGTACTTTACTTATTGGTACTGATTCTAGTATCACTGTGGTTGCATCCGCCGCAGGGCAGTTAAATGCATGGATTGATACCGATCAAGATGACATACTTGATACTCAAGTTTTTACTGATCAAGCAGTTACTGCAGGTTCAAATTCATTATTAATGACCATTCCTGCAAGTTCTGTATCAGGAACTGCTTATGTTCGTTTTCGTATTTCAAGTATTTTGGGTTTAGGTTCAACAGGACTTGCCGCAGATGGTGAAGTAGAAGATTATGTTGTGAATTTTGCTAGACAAAATCAAACGATTACGTTTAATAGTTTACCCAATAAAACCATTGGAGATTCTAGTTTTACAATAAGTGCAACCAGTAGTTCAGGTTTAGCCGTTAGTTTTACCAATGATACACCAACAACCTGTGATTTAACAGGAACAACCATTACTTTATTGATGACTGGAACTTGTACGATTACAGCAGACCAAGCTGGTAATGGTGTTTTTAATGCCGCCGCTTCAGTAAGTCAAAGTTTTTTTATTAAAGACAATCAAACGATTACATTTAATCCAATTTTCGATAGAGTATTAGTCGATCCTGATTTTGTTATTGGTGCCACCAGTGATTCTGGATTAGTGGTTAGTTTTACCAGTACAACCCCATTAATTTGTAGTATTACCATAAATACTATTCACTTAATTGCTCAAGGAACCTGTACGATTGCGGCAGATCAAGCGGGAAGTGATAGTTATAATCCTGCAACCACGGTTGAGCAGAGTTTTGTTATTAAACTTTTACAAACCATTACTTTTAATGCAATACCTGATAAAGCATTAGGTGATCCTATTTTTGCAATCAATGCCACCAGTGACTCAGGATTAACGGTCAGTTTTGCCAGTGAATCAGGTGGAACATGTAGTGTGTCTGGTAATATGGTGACATTAATTGCGATTGGAACTTGCACGATTAGAGCATCGCAAGCAGGAAATGCCGTTTATGAACCTGCTGAAACCATTCCCCAAGATTTTTTAATTAAAACCCCTCAAGTCATTACCTTTAATCCTTTAGCAGATCAAACCATTGGAGATATTGCTTTTACAGTGAGTGCCAGTAGTGATTCGGGTTTAGCTGTTAGTTTTTCAACAACCACAACTTCAATTTGTACCGTAGGTGGTAATACGGTAACACTGGTTGCCACAGGAAATTGTATTATTACGGCTTCACAAGCAGGAAATGGCACTTTTTCAGCAGCAACCCCAGTTAATCAAGCTTTTACAGTTAATAAGAAATCCCAAAGGATTACTTTTAATCCATTACCTGATAAAACTTTTGGTGATGCTGATTTTAATGTGAGTGCCAGTAGTGATTCAGGTTTAGCCGTGAGTTTTAATAGTATTACATCCTTAATTTGTACCTTGAGTGGTTCAATAGTTACACTTGTTACAGCAGGTAGTTGTACGATTAGTGCGTCTCAATCAGGTAACAGTGAATTTGATGCGGCAATACCTGTTAATCAAAGTTTTATGATTAATAAGAAAAATCAAACGATTACTTTTAATGCGTTATCTGATAAAACATTGGGAGATGCGAATTTTGCTATTAGTGCCAGCAGTGATTCAGGTTTAGCGGTTGTTTTTACAAGTACCACTTTACCCATTTGTACAATATTAGGTAATACCATTAGTTTAGTTGCCTCTGGAACCTGTACAATAACAGCTTCACAAGCAGGAAATACATCATTTAATGCGGCAACACCTGTTAATCAAAGTTTTATGGTTAATAAACAAAATCAAACGATTACTTTTAATGCGTTACCTGATAAAACATTGGGAGATGCCAATTTTACGATTAGTGCCAGCAGTGATTCAGGTTTAACCGTTCTTTTTACGAGTACCTCTTTATCCATTTGTACAATATCGGGTAATACCATTAGTTTAGTCGCTTCTGGAACTTGTAATATTAGGGCTTCACAAGCGGGTAATGCCAGTTTTAATGCCGCCCCCTCAATTAGTCAAAGTTTTATGGTTAATAAACAAAATCAAACGATTACTTTTAATTCGCTATCAACTAAAACATTAGGAGATGCTGATTTTTCTATTAGTGCTAGTAGTGATTCAGGTTTAACCATTACTTTTACCAGTAATACATTATCAACTTGTACAATAGCAACAAATACCATTAGTTTAGTGTCAGAAGAAACTTGTACTATTACCGCTTCTCAAGATGGAAATGCCAGTTTTAATGCCGCAACACCTGTTAATCAGAGTTTTACAATTAATAAACGAAATCAAATCATTACTTTTAATTCGTTGATTGATAAAACATTGGGAGACTCTAATTTTATAATCAATGCAACCAGTGACTCGGGTTTAATCGTTTCATTTACTAGTACCAGTCTTGCGGCTTGTACAGTCTTAGGAAATAATGTTATTTTAGGAACTGCAGGACTTTGTACAATTACTGCTTTACAAGTAGGTAATGCTAGTTTTAATGCGGCTCTTCCTGTAAGTCAAAGTTTTAGAATTAATAAACAAGATCAAATTATTACATTTAATGCTTTAGTGGATAAAAACTTAGCGGATCCCAGCTTTAATATTAGTGCAACAAGTGATTCTGGATTAGCCGTTACTTTTACAAGTTTGACCCCTTTAATTTGTAGTGTGTCTACTGGAAATATTAGTTTAATTTTAGCTGGAAGTTGTACAATTGAAGCAGCACAAGCAGGTGATAGCACCTTTAATTCTGCAATTCCCGTTAATCAAAGTTTTACGGTTAATAAATTAATTCAAACCATTACTTTTAATTCATTAATAAATAAAACTTTGGGAGATGCAGACTTTGATATAACCGCAACCAGTGATTCTGGGCTAACGGTAAGCTTTATAAGCACAACCCTTTTGGTTTGTAGTATTACAGGACAAACAATCACCCTAATAGCAGATGGAACTTGTACAATTACGGCTTCTCAAGTAGGAGATGCAAGCTATAATTTTGCTGAAACTATCGATCAAAGCTTTTTGGTTAAATTAAATCAAATTATTACTTTTAATACATTAATTGATAAAACCTTAGATGATGGTAATTTTACGCTTAGTGCAACCAGTTCTTCAGGTTTAACTGTAGTTTTTACCAGTACAATACCATCTATTTGTAGTTTAACAGGTAACACGGTTGTATTAATTGCGGCAGGAACTTGTAGTATCAGTGCATCTCAAGATGGAAATTCAACTTATAATCCAGCAACCCCAGTCATACAAAGCTTTACGATTAAACTAACTCAAATTATTACTTTTAATGTTTTAACAAATAAGACGTTGGGAGATGCAGATTTTACAGTGACAGCCACAAGTTCTTCAAGTTTAACAGTTGATTTTAGTACTTTATCAACAAGCTGTAATGTTACCCTTGATGGTATGGTTTCAATATTAAGTATTGGCAACTGTACCCTTATTGCTTCTCAAGCAGGAGATGCAACATATCAAGCCGCAATTCCTGTTAATCAAAGTTTTGTTATTAATACGCCAAGTAAATTAGATCAAATTATTAGTTTTGCTCCTTTAGCGGATAAAATTTATAATGATCCTGATTTTACTATTAGTGCGACCAGTAACTCAGGGTTAACGGTTAGTTTTTCCAGTGATACACCAACTATCTGTACTATATCAAGCAATACGATCCATTTAGTAATAACAGGAATTTGTAGTATTACCGCCTCTCAAGCTGGAAATTCAAGTTTTAATGCGGCGACTGATATTCAGCAAAGTTTTAATATTAACCCCCAAAGTCAAATTATTACTTTTAATGCATTATCCAATAAAATATTAGGGGAAGCGGATTTTATTATAGGTGCCACCAGCGATTCGGGATTAGCTGTGAGCTTTATTAGTAATACAACGAGTACTTGTCTTGTAACAATAAACAATGTCCACCTGATTGCAGCGGGTACTTGTACAATTTCCGCTTCACAAGCAGGTAATGCTTTTTATGAGAGTGCTACAGATGTGGTGCAAAGCTTTACCATTACACCCAAATTAGATCAAGTTATTACTTTTAATGCATTATCAGATAAGGTTTTAGACGAAGCCGATTTTACGATTACAGCAAGTAGTGATTCGGGGCTTAGTGTTAGTTTTATAACGACTACCCCTTTAATTTGCGGCATTACAACAAATTTAGTTAATATTATCAGTGCGGGAAATTGTAGTATTACAGCATCAGAAGCGGGAAATATCAGCTTTAATCCTGCATTGGATGTTATACAAAGTTTTACGGTTAATAAAAAATCTCAAATAATTACATTTAATCCATTATTGGATAAAATATTGGAAGAGGCAGATTTTAGTGTGAGTGCTAGCAGTAATTCAGGTTTAACCGTCAATATTACCAGCACAACCAATACAATTTGTGATATCACTGGAAATACGGTTAGTTTAATTACTGCGGGTCTTTGTACATTAAATGCCTCTCAAGATGGAGATACTAGCTTTAATCCAGCACTTCCAGTCAGTCAAAGTTTTACAATTAATAAAAAGAATCAAACGATTACCTTTAATGCTTTAATTGATAAAACATTAGGAATAGGTGACTTTACACTAAGTGCTAGTAGTGATTCAGGATTAACAGTGAATTTTAGTAGTATCACGCCCTCAACTTGTACAATAAGTGGTAATACAATCACTTTAATTTCAGCAGGAAACTGTACTATTAATACTTCTCAAGCAGGCAATAGTATTTTTAATCCTGCAACGTCAATTAACCAAAGTTTTACTATTAATAAAAAGAATCAAATCATTACTTTTGGCTCTCTGATAAATAAAATTATTGGAGATAGTAACTTTACCATTAATGCGAGCAGTGATTCAGGCTTAGCCATTAGTTTTACCAGTGCGACGCCTTTAACTTGTAGTATTACAGGCAATACAGTGCAATTATTAGCAACAGGGGGTTGTACTACTAATGCGGAACAAGCGGGAAATGGATCGTTTAATCCTGCAACAACAATAAGTCAAAGTTTTAGCATTAATAAAAAGAATCAAATAATTACGTTTAATCCCTTAATAGATAAAATAATGGGTGATAGTAACTTTATATTGAGTGCGACCAGTGATTCAGGTTTAATTATTAGTTTTGCTAGCTCAACCCCTTTAATTTGTAGTATTGCAGGCACAACGGTTAGTTTATTAACTTCGGGAAATTGTATTATTAGTGCTTCACAAGCGGGTAATAGTACTTTTAATGCGACTGAGATTGTTAATCAAAGTTTTAATATCAATAAAAAGAATCAAATAATTACTTTTAATACTTTAATAGATCAAACAATTGGAGCCGCTAATTTTACCATCAGTGCAACCAGTGATTCTGGCTTGGCAGTTAGCTTTAGCAGTACCACTCCTTTAACTTGTCAGATTACTGGAAATACAATCACTCTAATAACAGCAGGGGGATGTACCATAAATGCAAGTCAATTGGGTGATTCTACTTTTAATTCCGCCTTAGCTGTGGCTCAAAGTTTTACAATTAATAAAAAACTCCAAGTCATTAGCTTTGACACTTTAATAAATAAAACATTAGGAGAAACGGATTTTTCTATTAATGCCACCAGCGATTCGGGTTTGCCTGTCAGTTTTACCAGTATTACACCACTAATTTGTACAATAAGTGGGAATAATATAACTTTAGTTGCCGCTGGTGCTTGTACAATGAGTGCAATTCAAGCAGGGGATGATACTTTTGATTCTGCTTTGCCTGTTAATCAAAGTTTTACAGTAAATAAAAAAGCTCAAGCAATTACATTTGATACTTTAATTAATAAAACAATGGGAGATGCTGATTTTACAGTTAATGCCATCAGCGATTCTGGTTTAACGGTGAGTTTTTCAAGTTTAACGCCTTTAATTTGTAGTATAACAGGAACAACGGTTAGTTTATTAAGTGATGGAAATTGTACCTTATCTGCTTCTCAAGCAGGAGATGATACTTATAAAACAGCCAATTCTGTTGAGCAAAGTTTTACCATTAAATTAAATCAAATAATTACCTTTAATGCCTTATCTGATAAAACATTAGGAGATACGGACTTTACCATCAGTGCCACCAGTGATTCAGGATTAACGGTTAGTTTTGTTAGCACCACCCCCGCCACTTGTAGTGTTAGTACCAATACAATCACTTTGATAATAGCAGGAAGTTGTACCATTAAAGCCAGCCAAGCAGGCAATGCTAGTTATAGTCCCGCAATTCCTGTTGAAAATAGTTTTGCTATTAATTTACCCAGTAAACTAGATCAAACCATTAGTTTTAACACTTTAACTGATAAAACTTATAATGAGGCAGATTTTACCATTACTGCAACCAGTGATTCAGGGTTGGTGGTTCATTTTATTAGTAATACCCTCCCAATTTGTACGATTACAGGCAATACCATTCATTTAGTATCAATCGGACTTTGTCAGATTACGGCTTCACAAGCAGGAAATTCAACTTATAATGCGGCGGCAAATATTCAACAAGGTTTTAATGTTAATAAAATTGTTCAAAATATTAGTTTTTCCGTATTACCTAATAAAACATTAGGAGATATTGACTTTACAATTAGTGCCAGCAGTGATTCAGGATTGCCTGTTAGTTTTATAAGTAATACGAATACAACTTGTACGATTAGTGGTAATACCATTCATCTTATTGCAGAAGGAAACTGTACGATTCTTGCTTCCCAAGCGGGAAATGACTTTTATGAAATTGCAACAGATGTCCCACAAAGTTTTGCAATTAATAGTTTAACTAAGCTGGATCAAGTGATTAGTTTTGATTCTTTAGCCCCAAGAACCTATGGAGAGGCAGATTTTACGATTAGTGCCAGTAGTGACTCTGATTTAATCATTATATTTATAAGTAATAGCCCCATAATTTGTACCGTCAGTGGTAATACCGTTCATTTAGTTGCCGCAGGTGATTGTCAAATTAGTGCGGGTCAAGCAGGTAATAGTCAATATAATGCGGCCGCTAGTATTGAACAAATGGCTACTATTAACCCCAAGCCTTTAGATATTAAAGGATTAACCATTGATAATAAAGTATATGACGGAGGTAATAACGCCACTTTAAATGGTTTAGCCACTTTAATTGGTATTATTAATACGGATACTGTGAGTCTAACAGGAACACCCAGTGCAACTTTTAATAGTGCAGATGTTGGAAATAATATTGAAGTGGCTGTTTTAGGTTATCGTTTAACAGGAACAAATCAAAATAATTACCGTTTAAATAGTTTGAATTTAGCCGCTAATATCAGCCAAGCCCCTCAAATTATTAGTAATTTTGTTGCCAGTCCTGTATTAGGAATTGTGGGTAATACTTCTTCATTAAGTGCATTGGGAGGCGCATCGGGCAATGTCGTTTCATTTGATTCATTAACAACCTCTATTTGTTTTGTAACAGGTTCTATCGTGAATTTTATTCAAATAGGAGCTTGTACTGTGAGCGCCAATCAATCAGGTAATGCTAATTATCAAGCCGCAGCACAAGAAACCTTATCAATTACAGTAGAAAATAGCAGTATTATTATTCCAATACCCCCTCCCGCTGTTGAAATAAAACAGCCTCAATTTATTAATGGCTTACGTATTAATCCAAATATTGTGAGTATTGGAGATATTGGAAGCATCTCTTTTACAAGCAAAGGCGGTTCGGGTAATCCTGTTATTTATGCAAGTTTAACACCCATTACTTGTGCATTAACAGGAGATCAAGTGAGTTTTGTTGCTGAGGGAACTTGTACTATTAGCGCCAATCAGGCGGGAAATAGTGCTTATTTTGCCGCTCAACAAGAGGAAGTCAGTATTACGGTTATTATTAAAGGCGATGGTGCTATCAAAGCGGTTTTATTTGATAAAACAACAGGAATAACAGATGAAAATGGCACAACAGCTATTTTTAAAGTTTCTTTAACTTCCCGTCCAAATACCAATATTATCATTGAATTTGTCAGTTCTAATCCCAATGAAGGACAAGTGGCGGAAGCTGTTAATTTAATTAGTTTAACTTTTACACCTGATAATTGGAATATTCCTCAAGAATTAGTTATTAAAGGCGTTGATGATAAAGTTTATGATAAAGATATTCCTTATACTGTGGTGAGCAATGAAATTACAACAGGTGATTATGCAGGCGTTAATCCTGATGATTTGGAATTAATAAACCTTGATAAATCAACGTTGGCACAAAAAATACAAGCAACAAAAGAAATTGTGGGAGATCCCACTATTTTAACGGTTACTTCTAATAAAGAAGAAACCAGATTATTTTTCCGCTTTGTACCCGAAAATACCGAAGGCTTAGAAAGTCTTCGTTTATTCTTTAAAGTCATTCAAATTACAGATGTGAGTGCAGACATAAAAAAAGGCTTTAAATTTAATAATCACGCTGAATTTGAAATGATTATTGAAGGCGATTTAAGAGTCATTGTAAAAGCCGCTTTTGGAGGACCCTCACAAATAGAACAATTATTAGCAAATCTGGGCTTTACTTTGGCAGAGACAAATTTAGGATTTTACAAAGCGACTTCTAAAGTCAATGAATCTAATCCTTGGTTTAGTTTTATGCCCCATTTTATAGCTGATTTATCAACTAAATCCGAAATAGGGCTTTATTTCCGCTCAGGTTCAATAGGTGAAAGAAGCACAATTGCCTCTTATGTCTTTCTTTATGAGGAACAATTATATGAACAAGATATTTTTGCATTTCCCGCCTTTTGGGATTCTTTACAACGAATTGCAAAAGCCAATACAGGAGATTTAAATCCTATCTTGGATATAGATGGGTCTGTTTATATTGTAATCGAGGGTATTTCTCATCGTTTTGAATCAAGTTTTGATGTCCGTTTAGATGAATATCCTATTCCTAAAGACGGTGTTTCATTTGTGGTTCTTTACGCTAAAATATACAGTCAATTAATGACGGATAATACAATATTGATTGCTCCAAAAGTGAAGAAGAAGAAATTAATGGATTATTTTAAATAGATAATAAAATTTTATGGCTTGAATAAAGGTTACTAACAAGTCATAATGACCAAAATAAAAATTGGTAAAAACAAATGACAACCTTAATATCTATTGCTAAAGCTAAATCCCATATTTCAGAACTTATTGCGAAAAGTAGATATTCTCATGAACGATTTATTATCACAAAAAGAGATAAACCCGTCGCTGCATTGGTGACGCTTGAGGATCTAAAAATACTAGAACAACACAAGGAAACAGAAGGTTTAGCTGCCATTGCTGGCAAGTGGGAAAATTTTGACGAAGTGGCAAGTGCAATGGGTGATATAGACGATTTACGTTCAAAAGGCGGAAAAGGACGAAATGTTTCTTTTTGATACAGATACCATTACTAATATATTAAAACCTCGACCTTCTCCCAACTTATTATCAAAGTTAGAAAAAATACCACAAAAACAACAATTTATTTCTACCATTACTATTTTAGAAATTGTATATGGTGCTGAAAAAAGTCAACGCCCTGAATTCCATTTAAACAATTTAGAACAAATTTTATTACCCTCTGTTAATATTGTTTCTTTCGATAGTAAAGCCGCTTATATATGTGGGCGTATTCGTGCCAATTTAGAAAAATCAGGCATTCCTCTAGATTTGGCTGATCTTGAAATTGCTTCAATTGCCATTGCTAATGATTTTATTTTAATTAGTAATAATGTGAAGCATTTTAAAAGAATTTCAATTCTTAAATATGAAAATTGGTTGTAATCATGTTATTAATTAAAAATATTCAATTATTTAATGAAGGTACTTCACAAAGTGCTGATTTATTAATCAAACAAGGACGGATTAATAAAATTGCCTCTTCAATCACTGCAACGGCTGAAATGCAAGTGGTTAATGGGCAAGGAAAATATTTAATTCCAGGCATGATTGATGATCAAGTTCATTTTCGTGATCCAGGTTTAACTTGGAAAGGAGATATTGGAACGGAATCTAAAGCGGCTGTGGCGGGCGGAATTACCAGTTATATGGATATGCCCAATGTCAATCCGTTAACAACCAGTATTGATGCTTTAGAGGAAAAATATCGTAGCCATCAAGGAAAATCATGGGCAAATTATGCTTTTTATCTGGGAGCGACCAATGATAATATTGACGAAATAAGAAAATTAAAGAAAAATCAAACCTGTGGTATTAAAGTTTTTATGGGCGCTTCAACAGGTAATATGTTGGTTGATGATAAAGCGCAATTAACTCGTATTTTCCAAGATGCCATTGGATTAATTGCTACTCATTGCGAAGATACGCCCATTATTAAAGCCAATGAAGCACGATTTAAAGCCCAATATGGCGATCAAATTCCGATTCAATATCACCCCGAAATTAGAAGTGCCGAAGCTTGTTATAAATCATCTTCAATGGCGATTGAACTTGCTAAACAACATAATAGCCGCTTACATGTATTACATTTAACGACAGCTAAAGAAATGGAATTATTCAGTGATCTGCCTTTAGCTCAAAAAAGAATTACAGCAGAGGCTTGTGTTCATCATCTTTATTTTAACCAATTAGATTATTTAGACAAAAAGACCTTAATTAAATGTAATCCTGCAATTAAAAGTGAAAGCGATCAAAATGCCATTATAAAAGCACTTAAGGCGGGAAAAATAGATGTTATTGCCACTGATCATGCCCCGCATACGATGGAAGAAAAATTAAATCCTTCTTATTTTAAAGCGCCTGCGGGTTTACCTTTAGTGCAATTTGCTTTACCCATGTTATTTGATTTAATTGCCAAAGGTAAACTAACTTTAACCGAAGTTATTCAAAAAGCCTGCCATAACCCCGCCATTTTATTTAATATTAAAGATCGCGGTTTTATTCGGGAAGGTTATTGGGCTGATTTAGTTTTAGTTGATTTAGATAAAAAACAAACCATTCATAATGATACTGTTTTATATAAATGTGGTTGGACCCCATTAGCAGGTGAAACATTACAAGGACAAGTTGAAATGACCTTTGTTAACGGCGAAATTGTTTATCAGCAAGGTGAAATTATTGGCAAACCCAAAGGGCAACGTTTACAATATCAAGATTAATTATAGAAAAAACTTGCAACTTATAAAAAATTCCGTAAACTGCGCCTCTTGATTGCGGAGTGGTAGTTCAGTTGGTTAGAATATCGGCCTGTCACGCCGAGGGTCGCGGGTTCGAGTCCCGTCCACTCCGCCATTATTTCCCTCCCTATATAATACTTGAGAAAATTACTCAGAAATAGCATAATAAGCCTTAATTTATAAAAAAATACAGGCACAAAATTATGTCAGATGTGATTGAAAGTAGCGTTGTTTTTACCCAAAATGCAGCCAAAAAAGTAGCAAGTTTAATTGTCGAAGAAGGTAAACCCAATTTAAAACTCCGAATTTATATCCAAGGCGGCGGCTGTTCAGGTTTTCAATATGGCTTTAAATTTGATGAAGAATTAATTGATGGTGATTTAGAAGTGGTCACAGATAATGTTAGCTTATTAATTGATCCCATGAGCATGCAATATTTAGAAGGGGCTGAAGTCGATTATGTTGAAAGTTTACAAGGTGCTCAATTTGTTGTTAATAACCCCAATGCTTCAACAACTTGCGGTTGTGGTTCTTCTTTTACTGTTTAATCTAAAACAACGATGTCTTTTTTAAAATCCCTCTGTGTTATTTTTGTATTAACTTGTTTTAATACAAAATTAATCGCCAAACCCGTTGATTTAACTTTACTTGGATTAGATGGTAAAAAATATCAATTAGCCGATTATCGGGGTAAATGGGTGATTGTTAATTATTGGGCAACTTGGTGTCCGCCTTGTTTAGCGGAATTGCCTGATTTAGAACTTTATTATAATGCCAATAAAGACATTGCGGTGGTATTAGGCATTAATATGGAAGAAATCAAACCTCAAAAATTGCTTGAGTTTATTGATGAACAATTTTTGTCTTTTCCTATTTTTACAACAAACCCCGCACCACGAAGTCCATTAGGAGATATTCCAGGTTTACCCACCACTTTTATTATTAATCCCGAAGGTGAGCTTATTGCCTCAGAAACGGCGCAAATTGATGCGGATATATTAGATCAATATATTCAAAAAAAAATCAAACAACGGGAAAATTTTAAAAATAAATTAAAAAAATAAAATATACTGTCAATATTAATGTCTTATTTTTTTAAATCCCATTGAAAAAAACTGATTTACATCAAATTTTAAACTCTTTATTATTAGCCTTAAGCTTGTTTTTAATAAGTTTTATAACCTTCCATTGGTTACAAAAATCAGCTTTTTTATTGGATGAAAAAGTAACTCAATCCCCTTTAATAAAAGCCCAAAATATCTCAAATTTAATGACTCCAGAACTGCAATTAATGGATTATCCAGAAGATAGTTTAATGCTTTTTATTCATCCTCAAGCCCCGCAATTACAAATTGATGGTTATACGCAAGATTGGCAAGACAGTTTATTATTAAGAGGCGGAGTTCAAATTAATTTAACCTCCGAACAAAATTTAAAAGTCTTTGCTTCTGAAACGCCCGCCTTTTTAAATTTATTAATTACAGTACAAGATCAATATTTAGTTTATCGAAATGCCCAATTTCCAAATCCAAAACAAGCCGATTATATTAGCCTAAAATTAAAAGAAACAGGGGATGAATATATTTTATCTGGCTTTTCAGCCACTAAAATTTCCGCAATTAATTTTCATAAAATGCAAAGAGTCCTTGAAATTAAGGGAGTATGGCGGGAATCAGAAAAGGGTTATGATGTTGAAATACAAATTCCAAAAGACTGGATTAAACATAATTTATGGTTAGCCGTGGGAGATATTGATGATCCTGAAATGCGCGATATGCAAACCCAAATAGGCGGGAAAAATATTGTTTTAATTCATCAAAATCAATACCTAAAAACTAAATTAGCCCACCTTAATAATCTAGATTATCGAGTCAGAGTGCTTGATCAAAAAGGCTGGATTATTGCAGATAAAAAACCAATAAATCCTTTAGGAATTAATAAAAATCGAGATTTTAAATCAATGGCGAATTTATTAATTAATCGATTTTTAGGGCATCTTAATCGTCCTTTTAAACCTGATAATATGAATGATTTAAGATTGGTTTTAAAAAAAGCAGGAATTTATACTTATCAAACCCTTCAAGCGGAAAAATTATTAACCCGTGTTTTTTATCCTCTTCCAAATCAACAGGGCATGATTGTGATTGATCAACAACATCGGCGCTTATTAGTAACCAATAAGTATCTAATGGGTATTTTGATTTTTTTTATTTTAACCCTAACAGGTTTTATTTATTTAATTAAAAGTTTAGTTTTAATAATGAGCATTGACCGATGATTTTTACAAAATGGATTAAAAATAATTCAATTAGAAAAACCATTATTATGACAACAGGAATGCTATTGGCTCTTGTGGCATGGAAAGGAATGAGAAGCGGGGAATATTTAGACTATCGTTTTCATGATTTTATGCTTGAACAACCGCAATTAAAGACCATTCTCCCGTCTCATGTTGTTGTTATTAGCATTGATAATAAAGCATTAGAGGCATTTCCTGAACCTTTAGTTTTTTGGCATGGACATTTTGCTAAAGCCATTACTGCGGCACAAAAAGGCGGGGCTAAAGCCTTGGGAATGGATTTAATTCAAGCTTATGCAGCAAAAAAATTAGTACCTAAAATTGATTTACAATTCTCTCGAAGTTTAAGAAAGGCGGGGAGGGCGGGTATGCCTGTTATTTTAGGTTATCGTATTGCAACCGATGGATTTACTCCTCATTTAAAGTTTAAATTATCAGCCACAGACATGGGATATTTAAATATTTTAAGAGATAAAGACAGTGCGGTACGCCAACAACGTTTATATTCAACCAATGCTAAACAAGATAAAAAATATTCATTAGCGGCTCAAGTGGTTAAATTATCAACTCAAGGTTTTAATGATTTACCACAAGAAATAATCATTGATTATCGCCTTGCTCCGCCTAAAGTAATTTCATTATTTGAGGTTATTGAGTTAGCAAAACAAAATAACATAGCCGAATTAACCGCTTTATTTAAAGATAAATATGTTTTAATCGGTTCAACCAGTGCTAAATTACCCGATAAACCCGTTGTTGCTTGGGCAAGAAACCAAGACGCTGAAAAACGAATTCATGGGGTTTTTATTCATGCTTATGCGATTGAAACATTATTAAAAAAAGATTTTTTTCAAACGCCTTCATTACTTCAAAATAGTTTAATTTGGTTATTAGTTAGCTTTATTACCGCAGGATTATTTATTAATTTTAGCCCCACGAAAGCCATCGGTTTTCATAGTTTGTTTGTTTTATTAACAATAGTTTTAATTTGGGTTGCTTTTCTGCAATATTGGATTATATCCGCTTCCTTATTAATGATGTGTTTAACCATTCCCGCCTTATATTCTGGGTTATATAAATATGCCTCTGAATTTATTCAATTTAGTGCTTTAAAAAAGCATTTTAAAAGTTATGTTAATAAAGAAGTAATGCAGGAAATTTTAGCCAATCCAGGTGAGATTGCCGTAACAGGAAAAAAAGTAAAATGTACTATTATGTTTACCGATATTCGAGGATTTACCACGCTTTCAGAGCATTTGGAACCCGAAGAAGTGGTAGCAGGATTAAATGCTTATTTTTCTGAAATGACCCAAGCCGTTAAAAGTCAAAATGGTTATCTTAATCGCTATTTAGGAGATGGTATTTTAGCGATTTATGGGGCGCCTGTTGAATTAGAAGAATATGGTGCAATGGCCGCCATAAAAAGCGGGTTTGAAATGCTGGAGCGATTGGATAAATTAAATCAACAACGAATTTTTCCTAAAGTAGACTGTCTTAAAATTGGTATTGGAATTCATACGGGAGATGTGACCGTAGGCAATATTGGTTGTGCGGAAAAAATGGATTATTCAGTAATTGGTGATACCGTTAATCTGGCTTCTCGTATTGAAAGTGAGACCAAATTCCATAAAACAAACTTACTGATCAGTTATCATACTTATCAAATTGTTAAACAACAGGTTGATGTTCGTTTTATTATTGAAGCGCAAGTTAAGGGACGAGCTGAACCTGTTAAACTTTATGAAGTCATTAAAATTAAAGGGGTATAAAATGAAGTCCAAATATTATTTTATTATTATGTTATCTATGTTACTCAATATGTCACCTTTATTTGCAAAAGAACAAGGATTTGGCATGTTAATGGATGCTGAAGAAGATTTGATTATCAAATTTGAAGGTAGATCAATGACCATTGAAATTGGAGAAGTGATTCCTTTTGATGCCAAAATTTATATTTCAATGGGTGGATTTGCTATTGTGACTGTTTTTGAGAGTTGCGAAGAATGGGAATTAAATGGGCGAGGGGAGTATATAACGACAGATGAGGGTTTGGTGAAAGAGGCGGGTCCTGAGCCTATTTTAAGTCGTCAATTACCGACTTGTTTTGATCCAGAAGAATTTCAACCAGTAGGCAGCACCATTGGAGGCGTGGTTAGTCGTTCTATTAGTCGTAATTTTAAGACCATAAAACCAATAAAACCCAATCCATTAGAACCGCTGTGGCGAGAAGCAGCAACAGGCAGAGCGAGTAACACTACTTTAATGACTTTAGTGATGAATGGTGTTAAAAAACATAAAATATCTCGCGTTCGTCCGTATTTTGAAATTTTAAAACAACGCATTCCAAATTCGGCTTTTATTAAACAAATGAAACCTTATTTTTAAGTTCTTTTAAAAAACAAGCCCGACTCATTTCTTTTGCCCCCATTGATAATAAATGGGGCGTGGTCATTTGACAGTCAATTAATTGGATATTATGTTTTAAGGCATATTCAACCAGTGTTACTAAAGCTAATTTTGAGGTATTACTCATCAAGCTAAACATAGATTCTCCAAAAAAAGCTTGTCCAATACAGACACCATATAAACCACCCACTAATTTTTTTTCAAACCAAATTTCAAAAGATAAAGCAAAACCCGCTTTATGAAAATCAATATAAGCTTGTTTTATTTCATCAGTAATCCAAGTGGTTTCTCTTTCTTTAGCAGGTTGTGCACAAGCATTAATTACTTGTTCAAAACATTGATTAATGGTAATGTCAAATTTTTGTTGGCGAATCAGCTTTTGTAAACTTCGACTAATATGTAAATCTTGGGGTTTTAAAATTAAGCGCGGATTAGGTGACCACCATAAAATAGGATCACCTTCGCTATACCACGGAAAAATTCCTTTTTTATAAGCATTCAAAAGACGGGGAATGGTTAAATCCCCGCCAACGGCTAAAAGTCCATTTGGATTCGTTTCAGCAAGCGCTGGATCTGGAAAGGGAGCATCTGATGATGTTTCGAGTTTAAAAAACATCCTTTATTTTATAGAATCTAAGGCATCCAAATATTTTTCTGCATCTAAAGCGGCCATACAACCTGTACCTGCTGAAGTAATTGCTTGGCGATAGACATTATCCATTACATCGCCACAAGCATAAATGCCTTCAATACTGGTTTGAGTGGCATTACCCTTGGTTCCGCTTTGAACCGTTAAATAACCTTTTTGCATATCTAATTGATTAATAAAAATATCGGTATTAGGGCGATGACCAATGGCAATAAAAACACCCATTAAATCAACGTCTTTTGTTTCATTATTTTTAACATTTTTAATGCGCATGCCTGTCACGCCTGTTTGATCTCCTAAAACTTCCTCTAAAACACTGTCTAGTTCAAAAGTGACGTTGCCATTTTCAGCTTTTTCACGTAACTGATCAGAAAGAATTTTTTCAGAACGAAATTGATCGCGACGATGAACCACCACCACTTCAGAAGCAATATTAGATAAATAAAGCGCTTCTTCAACGGCGGTATTACCCCCTCCAATCACGGCTACTTTTTGGTTTTTATAAAAAAAGCCATCACAGGTGGCACAAGCAGAAACGCCTTTGCCTTTAAAAGCCTCTTCTGAATCCAAACCTAGATAACGAGCGGTTGCGCCTGTTGCAATAATTAACGCATCACAGGTATAGGTATGGCTATCTCCCATTAAGGTAAAAGGACGTTTACTAAAATCGACTTTATTAACATGATCAAAAATAATTTCTGTTTCAAAACGTTTGGCATGTTCTAACATGCGTTCCATTAAGGCGGGTCCTTCGACTCCTTCATTATCACCGGGCCAGTTATCCACATCGGTGGTGGTCATTAATTGTCCACCTTGTTCCATACCTGTTACTAATACGGGATTTAAATTAGCTCTTGCTGCATAAACTGCGGCGGTATAGCCTGCGGGTCCTGAACCTAAAATTAATAATTTACAATGTTTTGTTTCAGTCATTTTTGAATTACTCTAAAAAAAAAATTAATGGGTCTATCATAGCGAGGGCTTTTTTATACCGCAAGTAATTAAACGATTCTTTGAATTTAATTTTATTTATTTGCTATTATAATGTGGCTATCTTTGTTTTACATTGTTTATCATCCTACTTTAAAGGTTGTTTTGAGGCATAATTATGAAAATCAAAAAATTACTATTATTAATAATCTCAGGGGTTATTAGTACTTCTGCACTTTGTTCAAATTATCAACAATTTGGCTATTCCTATCAGGGGAGATTTTTACCTCAACCACCTAACAGCAATCCAAATAAAGTGTATTGTCCCCCCAAAGAAATTTCACTTGAGGATGGCAGAACATCGGACTTACTGACTCAAATGGCTTTATTACAGCGTCATATAACGAATATGCGGGCAACCAATATTCAACTTAAACAAGAAAAAAGTCATTGTGAAATGAAAATTGATCAATTAGTGCTTGAATTAAATACGTTAAGTAAACAAAAATCTGATTTAAATCAAAGTTTGACCATAACCCAACAACAAACACAAAAAAGTTTAACTAAAATAGCTGAACTCACCGAAAGATTAGAATATTCTCAACAACAAAATAAACAAAAAGATCAAGATTTAAATCAAATCCAGCAACAATATAGCGAAACTCAACAACAATTATTAACGTCTCAACAAGAAATTAATAAATTAAATCTTAATATAAGTCAACTAAACCAACAACAGTCTAAATTAGTCCAGTTAAATCAAGTGATAGAAATACAAAAAGAAGAAAATCAACAACTTACTCAAGATTTACAAAACACCTTAGAACAATTTAAAAATTCACAAGATAAAACAAATATTTTAAATAATAAAATAATCACTTCAAATAATAAAAATATTGAGATTCACAATAAAGCAAAAATCTTACAACAAAAAGTAACTCAATTAAGTCAACAGGTAAAAATCTTATTGCATCAAAAAAATGAATTATCAAAACAAGTCCAACAACTTGAAACTAACAAACAACAGCAATTAAATGAACTCGCTAAAAACCAACACGTATTAAAAGAAAAAGAAGCGGCTTTAGTAACACATCAAGCCACATTAGAGATAAAAGACCAAACAATTAATAAATCAAATCGACAAATAGAAGAATTATCAACCACATTAACGGAAGAAAAGGAACGTCATATTGCGGTATTACGAGATTTACAAGATGTACAAGATAAATCACAATTAACCATAGAACAACAAAAACAAGATCTAGTTAAAATACAAGCACAAGTCGATGAAAAAGAAACTCAAATTCAAGATTTAATGGGGGTTAATGAAAAGGATAAAGCCGCGATTGAGCAATGGCAAACCAAAGTAGATGAGCTAACAAGTCAAATGGTGGTCCTTGAAGAAGCAACAGAAGAAGGGGGGATATTATTAAAAACAACCAATACCGAAAATGCCATGCAATTAAAAAGTAAAGATAAAGCGCTGGGTGTTTTACAATCTCAATTAACAGAAAATAAAGAATTTTTAACCAAGGAAAAAGAAAATAGTGTCCTTTTAAATCAACGATTAACGGAAAAAATGGCATTATTAGAACAACAATCCCTTGAAATTTCAGAATTAAAAAAACAAAATGCCCAACAATTAGATAAAACAAAACAAAATAAACAACAAATTAGCTTATTAAAAAAACAACAATTAACAGAACAACAAGAAAAGCAAATTGCAATGACTAAAATCACCACATTAACCACCCAATTAGCACAACAAAAAACAACGCTGAATCAACAATTACAATCAGTCACTGAAAAAGAAAGCCAATGTTTACATAATTTAAAACAATGCGAAACAAAACTTACTCCGTTACAAATTTTACCCGCTCAAATAACCCAACTTAAAAATCAATATCAACAATTATTAGTAAAAACCACGGATACCGATCAAGATGGCATTATGGATAATAAAGATCAATGTCCTGCCACCCCCATTGCTCATAAAGTCAATCAACAAGGTTGTGAATTAGATGACGATCAAGATGGGGTGATTAATCTTGAAGATTTATGTCCGCACAGTATCAAAGAAACCAAAGTGGATGAAACAGGTTGTAATCTTGATGAAGTTATTAATTTATCGGGAGTTAATTTTGTCACCAATTCAGATAAATTATTGATAGAATCACAAGCTATTTTATCAACCGTGGCTGAAACATTAAAACACCATCAACAATTACAACTAGAAGTTGCTGGACATACAGATAGCACGGGAGATGCAAATTATAATCTTAATTTATCACAGCGTAGAGCCGAACAAGTTCGCTTGTATTTAATTAGTCAAGGAATTGATGAAAATCGTTTAAGTGCCCAAGGTTACGGGGAAACTTCCCCTATTATCGACAATACAAATGCTGAAAATAGAGCCATGAATCGACGGGTTGAATTAAGACGCTTAAAATAAATAATGATTCACAATCTTTTTATTTTAGACTAAAGTTCTCTTTAATAAATAATAATAAGGTTGGAATGTCATTATGTTAAGAATTTTTGGACACTATATTTCCAAATATTATCTCGTTTTATCGGTTTTAGAATTTTTTATTCTTTGCGCCGCCTTTTTAATGGGCGGTTATTTACGTTTAGAAAATTTTATTCCCCTTTTTCAAACAACGATTATGAACGCCCTTGGCGTCTTATTATCTTGTTATTTATTTGCCCTGTCTGTTTCCGTTCCAATGGCTTCTTTAGGACTTTATCAGCGGGGTTTAATTTTTGGAGTGGGTATTTTACTGCGGTTATTTTTAAGCCTCATTATTTCAGTTATCATCATTAGTTTACTTTTTTATGCTTTTCCAAGTTTATACTTTGGACGGGGTATTATTGCTTTTAGCTTGGCTTTTAGTTTTGTTGGAATTTTAATGATTCGGGCGGGATTTTATTCTGTTATCTCAAAAGACATGCTGAATAATCAAATATTAGTGCTTGGAACAGGTCGTTGTGCTTTAAATCTACAAGAATTAGAACAGCAAAAAGGCGGTTTTTTTAAAATTAATAAATTTATTCAAATGAATGCCAATGAAGTTTTAATTAAGGATGTTAATATTTTGCCACTTTCCGAAGATAATATTCGTACCGTGGTCAGAGAAAATCATATTGATGAAATTGTGATTGCCTTAAATGAAAAAAGAAATATTAAAATGCCGATGGATGCTTTATTAGATTGTCGTTTACAGGGTGTTCAGATTATTGATGCCCTGACTTTTTTAGAAAAAGAAACCGCCCGAATTTTAGTTGATCAAGTCACTCCCACTTGGTTTGTTTTTTCTGCGGGGTTTAAAAATACCTTTGCTTTAAAAAAAGGCAAACGATTACTTGATTTTATTGCCAGTTCTATTTTATTAACCGTTGCATCGCCTTTTTTTATTATCGTTCCCATCGCTTTATGGATTGAATCAAGAGGCAAAGCAGATACTTTTTATAGCCAACAACGAATGGGATTAGATAATCAAATTTTTCGAATTTATAAATTTCGGAGCATGTTTGCGGATGCGGAAAAAGATGGCGCTCAATGGGCAAAAAAAAATGATGCACGTATTACTAAGGTAGGGAAATGGATTCGCAAAGCCCGCATTGATGAACTTCCGCAATTATGGAATGTTTTTAAAGGAGATATGAGCATGGTCGGACCTCGTCCTGAACGCCCTGAATTTATTAAAGACCTTGAAAATGAATTACCTTTTTATAATGTGCGTCATACGGTGAAACCTGGATTAACAGGTTGGGCGCAATTACGTTATCAATATGGGACTTCTGTTTCAGATGCCAAAGCTAAATTAGAATATGATCTTTATTATGTTAAAAATATTAGTTTATTTTTAGATTTAGTGATTATGCTAGAAACAGTCGAGGTGGTTTTAATGGGGAAGGGCGCACATTAATTATTTATAATGCTCAATTTCGCGCTTTTTTCATTTGCAATTGCCAGTTTTGCTTTTTTAATACTGAGTTTATTATTACTGAGTTATTGGAAAAATCGCCAACAACGAACTTGGTTACTTATGGCCGCTTTAAGTTCGACTCTTTGGTCCATCAGTTTATTTTTACAAACACACGGCTTTTTTTCAATTTCGGTTGTTTGGTTTTTAGAGGGGATGCGGGATTATTGTTGGATTCAAGTCGTTATTGCCTATTTACAATCTTTATATCAACCCATTACCACTGAAAACCAAACGGCATTAAAAAAATGGCGCTTTTTAGCTTTGTTTTTAGCTATTTTGAGTGCTTTTCCTTATTTACCCTTTTGTTCCAGTCAACAAATGACCTATTTAAGTTTTATTTTACTTAATATTTTAGGGCTAATTTTAATTGAACAATTATTTCGTAATATTCAAGAAAATAATCGTTGGAGCATTAAATATCTTTGTTTAGGTTTAGCAGGGCTATTTTCTTATGATTTTTATTTATATGCCCAAGCTTTTTTATTTTCCATTATTGATGAAACCCTTTGGTATAGTCGCGGCATTGTTAATATTTTAATGTTATGGTTATTAAGTATTAGTTTAAAACGGAATCCGCATTGGAAAACGGCTGTTTATATTTCTAGAAAGATGATATTTCACAGCAGTTTTTTAGTTTTTTGTGGATTATTGCTGATTATTTTAGCCATTAGTAGTTTTTATATTCGCCAATATGCGGGAGATTATGCGGCTATTATTCAAACACTAATGATTTTTATTAGTTTAATTGGACTTAGTATTGCTTTATTTTCAGGACAAATTAAGACCCGTTTAACCCATTTATTAAATAAATATTTTTATCGTTATCAATATGATTATCGAGAAGAATGGCTAAAATTAATTAATTTATTATCCGATGTGAATAATAAACAACCGCTCGCCATGCGGAGTATTCAAGCATTAGCTGATATTGTTGATAGTACGGGCGGGCATATTTTTTTAATTAATAAACATCAACAATTAGAAGAAATTTCGGCACTTAACAGCCCTTTGCTTCAACTTAGTCATTTTTCATCGGATATTTTAGAAATATTAAAACAACAACGCCATATTATAGAATTAGAAACAAAAACTGATTTATTATCACTGGCTTTAATAAAAATAAAACAGGCGTGGTTATTTGTTCCCTTAATTATTGAAGCCCAACTGATTGGGTTTATTATTTTATTAAAACCTCGAGTTTCTTTTCAATTAAATTGGGAAAACTGTCAATTATTATTAACCGCAAGCCAACAAGCCGCCAGTTACTTAGCTTTTGAAAAAACTGCCTTGGAATTATCAGAAGCTCGGCAATTTGAAGGTTTTAATCGCCTTTCTGCCTTTGTTATTCATGATCTAAAAAATATGATTGCCCAGCTTTCTTTATTAACCCAAAATGCCAAAAAACATCAAACTAATCCCGAGTTTATTAAAGATGCTTTTAAAACCATTGATCATTCCGTTGCCCGTATGAATCGCTTATTGCAACAATTAAAAAGTTTAACCGAAACCCAAAACAGCGATAATATTGTTTTACAAACCGTTTTAAGTGAACTGGTTTTAGCAAAAAAAGATCAACAACCTTTGATTCAATTTATTAATAAAACCACCCAAGATATTATTATTTCGGCTGAATCAGATCGGCTTTATAGTGTAATTGGACATATTATTCAAAATGCCCAAGATGCCACCTTAAATAATGCTACAATTCAAATTCGACTTGAAAAAAAGCATCATAAAGCCATTATTCAAATTGTCGATCAAGGACAAGGAATGACGATTGATTTTATTAAACAACATTTATTTAAACCTTTTTATACCACCAAAGGAATAACAGGCATGGGAATTGGCGCTTATGAATGTCGAGATTATATTCAACAACTAGGCGGAGAAATTGAAGTGAAAAGCCAACTTCAAAAAGGCACTACTTTTAGTCTTATTTTCCCCCTTGTTGTCAATTAAAGAGGACATATTTTGACTAATAAAAATAGAAAACTATTAATTGTTGAAGATGACTTAGGTTTACAAAGTCAATTAAAATGGAGCTTTGAAGGTTTTGAAGTAACAACTGCCAGTAATGCCAAAGAAGCCATTGATGAACTGCGTCGTTTTGAACCACAAGTCGTCACCCTTGATTTAGGTTTACCCCCTGATCCTGGTGGAACCACCGAAGGCTTTGCTATTTTAGCAGAAATAACCCGCCTTGCCCCACAAACCAAAGTGATTGTAGTAACAGGGCATAATGATCGCAATAACGCCTTAAATGCCATTGCTGCGGGGGCTTATGATTTTTTTGAAAAACCCATTGACGCGGATTTATTACAGCATGTGGTTAGCCGAGCGACCCGTTTATCGCAATTAGAAACCGAAAATCATTTATTAAATGAACAAAGAAAAGCGCCCTTATCAGGTGTGATAGCTAGTTCAGCTGAAATGTTAAAAGTCTGTCGCAGTGTCGAAAGACTTGCTAACATTGATGTTAGTACGCTGATTTTAGGGGAATCAGGTACGGGCAAAGAAGTGATTGTTAAAGCCCTTCATAAATTAAGTCATCGTTCCAAAAAACGCCTTATTGCCATTAATTGTGCCGCGATTCCTGAAAACTTATTAGAAAGTGAATTATTTGGTTATGAAAAAGGGGCTTTTACAGGCGCAACAAAGTCAACCAAAGGGAAATTTGAAGCAGCCAATGGTGGTATTTTATTTTTAGATGAAATAGGTGACATGCCATTATCTTTACAAGCCAAATTATTGCGTTTTTTACAAGAGCGGGTCATTGAACGTTTAGGCAGTCATAAAGAAATAGCAGTGGATGTTCGAGTTCTTTGTGCGACTCATCAAGATTTAAAAAAACAAATTTCAGAAGGTATTTTTAGAGAAGATTTATATTATCGAATTAATGAAGTGACCATCCAATTACCGCCTTTACGAGACAGAGACGGAGATGTTTTATTATTAGCCAAACATTTTATGGAAAGTTATGTCAAACAATTTGAACGTCAAGTTAAAGGATTTTCTCCATCCGCCCGTTCGGCTTTATTAAAATATACTTGGCCTGGCAATATTCGAGAATTAGAAAATAAAGTTAAAAGAGCGGTGATTATGGCGGCATCATCCTATATTACAGCAGATGATTTAGAATTAGAAACGGTGACCAATAGTGATTCAACAGATTATTTTAATTTACGTGAAGCGCGAGAAACAGCCGAAAAAAAAGTGATTACCCAAGCGCTTGCTATTACCAATGGCAATATGACCCGAACAGCTCAGTTATTAGGAGTAACACGCCCAACGCTTTACGCGGTTATGGATAAATATCAAATGCGGGAAGCCACATGAAAGTTTTTTATTATTTGATTGTTTTTTTATTTTTAACAGCTTGTAATCATTCAACTGATGAAACAGCGGATAGTTATATTAATAAAGCCCAAATTTTAATTAAAAAAAATCAAATTAAATTAGCCAGTACCCAACTTAAAAATGCCTTATTACTTGAAAAAAATAATAAACAAGCGCGTTTAATGTTAGCTCAAGTTAATCTTAAATTAGGTGATTTTATTGCGGCAGAAAGAGATTTTAATTTTATACAAAATACCGCCATGGCATCATTTCATTGGCAAAATGATTATGCCATTGTGCTATTAAAACAAGAAAAATATCAAATATTATTAGATAAAGTTAAAATTGATCCCACTAATAATGCCCAGCAACGAGCCTCAATTAATGCAGTACGAGGACATGCTTGGTTATTATTAAATCATTTAAAAGAAGCAAAAACATCATTTAAACAGGCATTACAACTTAATTCAAATAATATTTTTGCAGTTTTAGGAAATGCCTCACTTAAAGAACAAGCTAATGAATTTAATTTAGCCATTCAAATACTCACTGATTTTTTAATAAAGCATCCTAATGCTTCCACTATTTTAGTTAAACGGGGTTTTTTATATCAAAATCAGCAACAATATGAAAAAGCCCTTGTTGATTTTGAGCAAGTATTAAAAAAGGAACAAAATAATATCAATGCCTTAATCGGTAAAATTTATGCAGAGATTGCATTATTTACCTCTAATAAGACGATTGTCGAAATTGAAAAAATAAAAAATAAAAAACAAATTCCCTATTTAACCGCTTTAACGGCTTTTCAAAATCATGATATTAAACAAGCCCAACAAAAATTAAAGATTATTTTAAATAAAAATCCCGCGCATAAAGAAGCCCAATTACTTTTTGCAACCGCCAATATGTTAATGCATAATAATGAATTAGCGGCCGAATATTTGCGCCGTTTAGTTTTTGATAAATCTAAAAATAAAACCATTCGTTTATTATTGGCTATTTTATATTTAAATGAAAATGAGCTTGAAAATGCGCAAAGAATACTCCAATATTTATATCAAAAATATCCTCATAATATTGAATTTGAACAATTATTAGGAGCTATTTTAATTGCAGACAATCAATTAGAAAAAGCCAATTTATTTTTAAAAAAGGCATTAAAACACCATCATGAGCATCCACAATTACAATTTTTATCCTTAATTTCTCAGCAATTACAAGGAAATAATAAAGCTTCTATCAAACAATTAGAAAAAATAAGCTTTGAAGAAAACATGAATAAAATTGATACTAAATTATTTTATATACAAGCTTTATTAAAAAATAATCAAGCGGAATTTGCTTTAAAACAGCTTCAAAAAATGGAGTTATCTTCCCCTAATCAGGCTTTTATTCATAATCTACGAGGCTTAGTTTATAGTCAACAAAAAGCATGGCAAAGTGCTCAACAAAGTTTTCAAAAAGCATTAAAACTAACGCCACATTTTTATGCTGCCCAAATTAATTTAATTAAATTATTAATATTGCAAGGAAAGCAACAAAAAGCCCTTGAATTAACCGAAAAATTTTTAATAAAAGCGCCTAAGTATCTTGGTTTAATTTTGGTTAAATTTGAATTATTGATTGAATTACATAAGAATGAAAAAGCGCAACAATTTTTAACCCATATTTATCAAAAACAACCTAAAAATCAACATATAATGCGGACTTTAGTACAATACTATATTAAAATGGATAAATTTAAAGAAGCGGTTAGCCTATTACAACAATTTTTAGGCAATACCAATAAAGATGCAGAAAACCTATTAATGTTAGGTAAAGTATACCAATATCAAAAAAAATCGTTTAAAGCTGCCGATATTTTTAGAAAAGTGATTTTATTACGTCCAAAACAATCCGAAGCTTATTTATTACTCACTCAGATTCAAATAAAACAAGATAAAATTTATCAAGCCAAAATAAATTTACACAAAGCCACCGCTTATACTTATAAAGATAATTTAAATTTATTAAAAACCCAAGCTGATATATTAAAACGTACCAATCGTTATAATGAAGCGTTAAAAATAGCCCAAATAATTCAAAAAAAATGGCAAAACCAAGCCCAAGGATTTCAAATAGAAGCGCAAATTTTAGTGACGATGGGACTATATAAAAAAGCAATTTTAAGCTATCAAAAAGCATTACAAAAAGATAATGTGAATAATAAAATAACCGCCGATTTTATTTTATTATTACTGTCCCAAAATCAACAACAAAAAGCCCAAGTATTATTAACAAAGGCGTTATTATTAAATCCTCAAGACTTACAACTCTTAATGGTCAAAGCCATTATTTTACAACAACAAAAAAAATGGCAAGAAGCCTTTGAAATAAATAAGAAAATTATAGAAAGTTATAGCGATAATGCCATTATATTAAATAATATGGCTTGGTTACTATATCAACAAGATAAATTAAAAAAGGCTTTAAAGTATGCTAAAAAAGCCCAAAAATTCGCCCCTCAAAATCCCCATATTATGGATACCTATGGTTGGTTATTAGCTAAAACTGGCAATCCTGTGGTGGGCGGGGTTTTATTAGAAAAAGCCCATTATACCAAACCTGAAGATCCAGAAATATTTTTGCACATGGCGCTTATTTGGTTTGAACGGGGAGTTGATGAATCTGCTATTAAAGCAAGTCAACAAATTAAAAAGAATTTTCCAAATACCGAATATGCTCGCCAAGCTTCCGCCTTATTATTAAAAATAAAACATAAATAATGTCTTTTAATATTGGTTCAATAAAAATTAAAAATAAAGTAATTTTAGCGCCGATGGCGGGAATTACGGATCGTCCTTTTCGTCATATTTGCCGAGAATTTGGGGCGGGGCTGGCTTTTTCTGAAATGGTGACGTCGGATATTGCCCTTTATCATTCTAAAAAAAGTTTTAAACGACTTGATTTTAAAGGGGAAAAAGCGCCCATTGCAGTTCAAATTTTAGGCAATGATCCACAAAAAATGGCACAAGCCGCTAAAATAAATGCTGATCAAGGTATTGATATTATTGATATTAATATGGGTTGTCCTGCTAAAAAAGTGTTAAAAAAGGCGGCAGGATCGGCTTTAATGCAAGATGAAAAATTAGTGGCTGAAATACTGACCGCGATTGTTAAAGCGGTTGATATTCCTGTTACTTTGAAAATGCGAACAGGTTGGGATAAAAGTCACAAAAATGCACCTGATATTGCAAAAATAGCCGAACAGGCGGGGATTTCCGCCTTAACGGTTCATGGACGAACACGAGCTTGTAAATTTGCAGGAGAGGCAGAATATCAAACCATTAAACAAGTTGTTGAAGCTGTTAATATTCCTGTTATTGCGAATGGGGATATTAAAACTCCTGAAAAAGCCGCCAATGTATTAAAACAAACGGGAGCCGCCGCAATTATGATAGGACGAGGCGCACAGGGAACTCCTTGGTTATTTGAACAAATTTTAACTTATTTAAAAACAGGTCAAATACTGAATCCACCAAGTCAAACTCAGATTTTAAAGATTATGTTAGCGCATTGCCAACAACTTTATTTATTTTATGGTGAATTAAAAGGACTACGCATTGCTCGTAAACATATTGCTTGGTATAGCCGTCATTTTCAATATAATAAAGTTTTTAAGCAACAAATTAATCAAGCTGAAAATAGTCAGCAACAGCAACAAATTATTAAAGCCTTAATCTCATGACATTAATTGATAATTTATACTGGATAACCTTATTAGCGGTCATCGTCTCTTCTGCATCAGGCGTATTAAAAGCAGGTGTCAAACAATTTGATTTATTTGGCGTTATTATTATTGCCATTGCAACAGGTTTAGGCGGGGGATCATTACGAGATATGTTACTTGATAGACCTGTATTCTGGGTTCATGATCAAATATTTTTTATTGCTTCTTTAGTCAGCGCCCTTGTTATCTTTTTTTTAGCAAGGTTATTAACTATTTCCCCAAAATATTTTTTAATTGCAGATGCGGCAGGTTTAGCCACTTTTGGAATTGCGGGGACTTTAGTTTCTCTGATGGCGGGGACTCCCGCTTTAATTTCAAGTTTTATGGGCGTAATGACGGGTACGATGGGGGGTATTTTTAGAGATGTTCTTTGTAATGAACAACCGATGGTCTTTTCAAGTACACTCTATGCGACGGCTTCTTGGGCGGGATCTTTAATATTTATAGGGTTACTTTATTTAAATATTGATATCACCATTTCAGCTATCTGTGCGGGTTCTTTTATCTTTATTTCCCGTCTGTTGGCGATTCGTTATGATATTAATTTACCGAAGTTTAGGTTTAGATCTTGATATTTAGATGCTTTCTAGACCATAGTAATGGTGGTAAAAATAAACTATACTTAACTTCAATAGGTTTTTTAATTTTAAAAGAAGGTATTATGAAAAAATATTGGATTATATTATGCTTAAATTTTTTAATTTTAAATCCCGCCCAAGGTCTTTATATTAATACAAATAATAATCTTTATACCAAAGGTGAATTATTTAAATTATCTGGACGCAGTAGTCATGAAAATTATGATCTTTATATCGCAATACATTTTCCTGAGCCAGATAATCGTTTGTTTTTTATTCAAAAAAATAGATTCAGTGAACAAGCCATCCCTTATATTCGCTCTCCTGAATTTTTAAACTCTGATTCGGTACAATTGTTACTAGAATTAGAATTAACTCAAGACTTACCTAATGGAAAATATGAAATTTTAGCGGCAGAAATGACTAAAGATAAATTTTCATTAAAAGATATTAATAATAAAATAGAAAGAAGTTTTTTTGAGTTGACAGGAACTGAAATAAGAACCAACCAAAATCAAAATGAAGATAATGAGGAAGAAGAATATTCAAATATTTATTTAGGTGAAAGTTATCAAACCCAACTTAAACCACTCAATGGTAAAGCACCTTATCAATTTGAAATAGTCTCAGGAAAATTACCTCAAGGGTTATCTCTCAATATACAAACAGGGGTTATTGAAGGTATACCCAAAGAAACAGAAAAAACTTTTTCCAGAATAAAAATAACAGATAGTCAGGGAGATTTTGGTTATACTCAAATAAGAATTAAAGTCTTTGAGATCTTAAATTTTGGCAAAGCAAGTGATTATAAAAGTTGTGACGATTTTGTAAAAATATTTACTTCTGTTAAAAAATATGCTGAAATTAGAATTCAACAAGGAACTTATTTTTGCCATAATTTGGATTTAAATAGTTATCTTAATTCGAACACCTCGGAAGATATTTATATCTTAGGAGGTTGGGATAAAAGTTTTAAAATCCAAACGAAAGATCCAAAATTAACTATTTTTGATGCAGAACAAAAAGGGAGAATTTTTTCTCTTCAATATTACCATGAGATACAAATTAGTTATTTAACTTTTCAAAATGGTCTTAGCGAATCAAGTGGAGGAGCAATTAGTAATGATTCTCATGGTACAAAAGTTGATCATTGTCGTTTTATTAAGAATAAAGTAATTCATAAAGATATTATAATTTCCAATGGTATTTCTAATGGAGGAGGAGCACTTTTTGGTATTGATGTGATTGAAAACAGTTATTTTTATAAAAATGAAGCTCCAATAGCTGGCGCTATTTTTAGTTGTAGTGTTATAAAAAATTCAGAGTTTGTTGAAAATAAAGCAGATATTGCTGGTGCTGTTTTAGCTGTTCTTATTGTATCAGAGATTGGTATATTTCCAACAACTATAACCAATAGTTTATTTAATGGAAATATTGCAACCCAAGCAGGTGGAGCCGTTGTCACTTATTTTGGATTTATTGGTATTCATAATACCTTTGTAAATAATCAAGCCACTTTGTTTTGTGGGGCATTGTGTGGTATTGATACGGCAACAATCGTTTTAAATAGTATTTTTTATAATAATATTGCCAATCAACATCCAAATGATATCGAACAAATTACAACAACAAACACGTTTGTAAGTAGCTTTGCTGAATACTTTGTACTTAATATTGACTACAGTCTTGTCAATTATATTAATACAGCACCAGATAATGATTTTTTTAATTTTTTAAAAGTTTTTAAATTTGAGCCAAAAGAAGTTTATCGCTCACAAGTAACTTTAGGTGCTCACCTTATTCGCGATAATCCCCTATTTGTTGATATAGAAATGGATAATTATAATTTAAGCCCAAATTCTCCAGCACTTGATCGAGCGACAACAACTATTCCTCCTCTTTTTGAAAATATTGAGTTTTTTAATGATACTTTTTTAACTGAATTTTTGTTAAACACGCTGAACAATACACCTCTTCAACCGAATCTAGGCATACATAAAAAATAACAAGCACTATGGTGATCTCTTTATTTAAATATTAATTTTTTAGATTTAGATCTTAAACAATCTAAATAATAGAATGCCATCTTCTATTTATTTAAATATATTATCGAATTAACCAGACTTATACTTTAGTTTCACTCACAATCATTATTAAACTTTATGAGGAAACTTCAATGTTTAACAAACCTAAAATACTGATTGCTTCAATAGCCCTTGTTTTATCTGCAAATTCAGTACTTGCAGAAACTCAACTTAAATCTCCCAGTTTTTGGTGGCCAAATCAATTAAATTTAAGCCCTCTTCGTCAGCATGTTGCTGAGTCGAATCCGATGGGAAAAAATTTCAATTATGCTCAAGAATTCAATAAACTGGATCTTCAAGCGGTTAAAAAAGATATTAAAAGTGTATTAACCACTTCCCAAGATTGGTGGCCAGCAGATTATGGTAATTATGGTCCTTTTTTTGTTCGCATGGCTTGGCATAGTGCGGGAGTATACCGTGTTTTTGATGGGCGAGGGGGCGCATCAGGGGGTCAACAACGATTTGAACCTCTCAATAGTTGGCCCGATAATGTTAATTTAGATAAAGCTCGTCGGTTGCTTTGGCCCATTAAACAAAAGTATGGTCGCCAAATTTCATGGGGTGATTTAATTGTTTTAACAGGCAATGTCGCAATGGAATCTATGGGGTTTAAAATCCTTGGTTTTGCGGGTGGGCGTGAAGATGATTGGGAAGCTGAAATGGTTAATTGGGGCAAAGAAAAAGCCTTTTTATCAGATGCAAAACGCTATCATGGTGATAGAAAATTAAATAAACCGCTTGCCGCCGTACAAATGGGGCTTATCTATGTTAATCCAGAAGGTCCTGGAGGAAATTCTGAACCCCTTTTAGCAGCAAAAGACATTCGTGAAACGTTTGCTCGAATGGCAATGAATGATGAAGAAACGGTTGCCTTGATTGCGGGGGGTCATACCTTTGGTAAAGCACATGGTGCTCATAAGCCCAAAGACTGTGTTGGAGCAGAACCTGCTGCGGCGGGAATTGAACAACAAGGTTTAGGTTGGAAAAATAAATGTGGCACAGGTAAAGGCAGCGATACGGTGAGCAGTGGTCTAGAAGGGGCTTGGACGATTACGCCGACTGCTTGGAGTATGAATTATCTGCAAAACCTATTGAGTATGGAATGGGTTAAAACTAAAAGTCCAGCGGGGGCAACTCAATGGATACCCATAAATGCCCATGAAGTTAAATTTGTACCAGATGCCCATGATTCATCCAAACGTCATGCGCCAATTATGTTTACAACCGATCTTGCGCTTAAATTTGATCCGAGCTATCAAAAAATTGCCGCTCGCTTTTTAAGTAATCCTGCTGAATTTGATCTTGCTTTTGCTAAAGCATGGTTTAAATTAACGCATCGTGATATGGGACCCCGTTCTTTATATTTAGGCAGTGAAATTCCTAAAGAAGTCTTTATTTGGCAAGATCCGATTCCTGCAATTGATTATGAAATGATCACTGATACAGACATTGCCATATTAAAAGTTAAAATTATGGATTCAGGTTTAACAATTCCGCAATTGGTAAGAACCGCTTGGGCATCCGCTTCAAGTTTCCGTACAACGGATAAACGAGGAGGGGCTAATGGTGCTCGTATCGATCTTGTCCCCCAAAAAAATTGGACAGTAAATCATCCTACCGAATTGGCAAAAGTACTAAAAACACTTAAAATAATTCAAAATCAATTTAATAAAACATCTACTAACAAGCAAGTTTCATTAGCTGATCTCATTGTATTGGGGGGAGCTGCCGCCATTGAGCAATCAATCAACGTTCAGGGCAGTCATATCAAAGTCCCATTTATTGCGGGAAGAGCAGATGCAACCCAAGTACAAACAGATGTAAATTCTTTTGCTGTACTTGAACCCACCGCTGATGGTTTTCGTAATTATTACAATACAAAAAGTAAATTATCACCTGCTGAAATGTTGATAGATAAAGCAAACTACCTAACATTGACAGTACCCGAAATGACGGTTCTAATTGGCGGTATGAGAGTATTAAATGCCAATGCTGACAGCTCACCATACGGTATATTCACACAACAAGCGGGGACATTGAGCAATGACTTTTTTGTTAACTTACTTGATATGTCTACCTTATGGAAAAAATCTGCAAAATTAGACGGTATTTATGAGGGAGTTGATCGCCAATCAGGTAAGATTCGATGGTTAGCAACACCTGTTGATTTAATGTTTGGTTCTAATTCAGAGTTACGAGCTATTTCTGAAGTCTATGCTGCGAATGATGCAAAACAGAAATTTATTAATGATTTCATTAATGCATGGGTTAAAGTGATGAGATTGGATCGCTTTGATATTGTGACTAAATAATTAATTTCTTTTTCTAGCGCATCTATTACTTGATGCGTTTTTCCTTTTATAACAAATGAATTGTCAGTTTGATTTACAAAAGTTAGATCAGTTGTAAAAACCCCAATTTTATACCAATTCTTCCCATATTGACTCACAAGTCAATTCTGAAATTAATTCACCAACATTAGGAATATTAATTAATAATTTGATATTTCTTTACGCTCATGTTCATATTCCTCATAAGATTTATTTGTATGCTCAATGCATTCAGAGAGGGTGCGCTGTGACTCTTCAACGCATTTATTACGTTGATCTAGGCGTAATTTATTATATAGTTCTTTGTTGCTGCACCCAACAACGCTCAATATGACTAAAACCATTAGTAGTTTATTCATAGTTAACAGCCCCCCTTTTTTTCAAAATAACGGACTAATACCAGCATTGCATTGTCCTTGGCATATTGCTCACTTTTTAACTCCATAAAGTGAATAATAGCAGGCACATCAAATAACTCTTTTGGTTTTTTACAATATACCTTTCCTAGGTAATCTGTCCGCTCGTCGAGCGTTGCGAGTAGATCAAGCGCTCCACCAACATAAACTCGGATAATTGGGTGATTGCTGCATTCGCTAGGAGATGAATGACAAATGTCGGAAAACTGTTTCATCGTCAGCGCGGTAGCACTAGGTGCGTGGAGGGATAATAACAAGGTAATAAGGCTGATTGTGAGTAAACGCATATTCATGAATATAATCTTCTTGATTTAATTACTGTAAAACAGTAATATATTATCTCTAAACAATAATGTCAAATGGAGTTTATATGGCTCGACAATTTTCTCGATTAATCGCCTTAGGCTGTATGACTATTCTTATTACAGCTCCTTTTATTGCCTTATATTTTTTAATTAATATTAATTTATTTTCCGCAATGGTCAGAAATAACCTAAATTTGCCAATACAATGGCAAACCGTCTCCAATACTCAGTGGTACAGCTTGTGGTTATTGACCGTCTTTTATATTGCCATCGGTTTGGTGGGTCTCTATTTTTTACGTCGGGCGTTCTCCAGCTTTGCAAAAGGACAGCTCTTTAATTACAGTAATAGCCAAGATTTACGATTATTTTCAATTTTGCTATTTGTACAAGCATTTGCCAAGCCCTTGCAATTTTCTATTTCCAGTATACTGTTATCAATAAATCATCCTGCGGGTCAGAAAATGCTTTCTATTTCTTTTGGGAGTGATGAAATTAAAGTGATCGCCTTAGCTATGATACTGTGGGTAATGAGTGATCTATTAGTTAGAGGTAGCAAGCTCGAAAATGAAAATAAGCAGTTTATCTAGGGAGAACTGAATGCCTATTATTGTTAATCTAGATGTTATGCTGGCTAAGCGTAAGATTCGTGGTAAAGAACTCGCTGCTAAAGTTGGTATTACTGAGCAGAATTTATCACTGTTGCGTACTGGCAAAGTTAAGGGCGTGCGTTTCTCCACATTAGAGAAAATCTGTCAAATTTTGGAATGTCAGCCAGGAGATATTCTTGAATTTGTTTTGGATGAATTAAACCCTGAGACTAGTCAAAAAATACAGTAAAATCATTGCCCTTTTAATACTTGGAATAAAGTTTCAATTATCCACCGCTGTTGGTAATACTCAAGCGCTTTTTCAGGCGTTTTATCACCCGTCTTTAGATTAAAAAGACGTTTTTACGGGGAGAATTTGATTACCATGATGATTATTTCACTTACTTTTCAAGTTTTTTTAATTTTTTGTCCTGTACAGAGTATTAGCTCTTAATTTTTATTGAACAAAAATACTTGCAAAAAATTTAATACTCCACATTTTTTTATCTGAAACTTGTCCATCTCCAATCTCGACAAGACGAAGTGTGCCATTATTTTTCTGCACCATGTCAATAGAATAAAATGGCGCATCAATTTTACTTGCTATTTCAATGACAATATCAGGAATTTGAGTATTTGGAGAATGCACTTTACCATTAAAAACAAAATATCTTATCTCCGTCTCTCTTTTATAATCTTCAACTTTCCGAATCGCAATACCGCCTTCTATTTCACCTCGAAATTTTTTTATTAACCCAATGATTTTTAAAACTTCTTTTGGAGAGGAAGCAATAGAGCCTAATTCTGTATTATTTGATTTAACATAGTCTTTAACAAAATATGAATCCCAACCTAAATGTTTAATTTCACTTTCTAAACTTTCATTATCCAAGAAAAATTTAGTTTCTGCTGTGAACTTAGAACAAGAATCATACCAGTTTAAAAGATGGTGACATTTTTTATAATTTTCATATGAAGTTAAAGGCATTCCTCCTGTATTTTTTATATGTTTAATGAATTTCTTGTAATTATTTAGATTGAGCATCCAACCACGATAAACAATCACCTCATCTTTCTTTATTGATGGTATTGGATTAAATTCATCAAAATTTAAAACATCAAAATCAAATAAAGAGCAGTTTAAACCTTTGTTTTTTAGAACAGAGAATTCCTCTTGATAAGGTTCATCGGCTTGCTTTTCATTTAATGGATTAAATGGATAAAGAACTCTCATTTGGGGTATTATTAAGCTAGAAAATTTTCAATAATTTAATTATAATATATTTTTTATTTCATGTTTTAATACTATTAAAAAGGAAGCTTGAATTCTATAATGATTTCAATATCCAAGAAAATAATAATCTCAATATTAGCGCTTATTTGTATTGGATTAAGTATTATTTATTTTGCAGGGAGTTATTTAACCCAACCGAATCAAGTAAAAATTAATTCAACAATAACAAACTTACCCGTTATTAATGTTTCATTTCCAAGCAAAAGCGGCAGTCTTATTTCAGCTTGGTATTTAGCAGGAAAACCAAAAAAAGGCGGGATTTTATTAATGCATGGTATTCACTCTAACCGTTTACAAATGTTAACTCGAGCACAATTTTTATATAAAGCAGGTTATTCAGTCCTATTATTTGATTTCCAAGCACATGGTGAAAGCCAAGGAAAAAGAATTACTTTTGGTTATTTAGAAGCGATGGATGCCGATGCCGCTTATTTATTTTTAAAAAAGAAACTAAAAAACAAAGCAATTGGTATTATTGGTGTTTCTTTAGGCGGGGCGGCGGCATTAATTGGAAATATCACGAAACAAAGCAAGGCACTTGTTTTAGAAAGCGTTTATCCAAGTATTGAAACTGCAATCAACAACCGCTTAAAAATATATTTAGGTTCTGTAGGTCCGCTGTTTTCGCCCTTACTGACATGGCAATTTGAACCTCGTTTAGGTTTTAAAACCCAAGATTTAAAACCCATTGAACATATTGCAAATATAACAGGAGCAATTTTAATAATAACAGGTGAAAAAGATCAACATACCACTTTAAAACAATCACAACAGCTTTTTAATAAAGCCAATAAGCCAAAAGAAATTTGGGTTATTAAAAAAGCTGCCCATATTGATTTTTCACATTATCAAGCGGAAGAATATCGTTTAAAGATTTTGAGTTTTTTTGGGTTTTATTTGAATTAAAAATAAAATACTTCTGAACGATCTAATAAAAAATCACTATCCGCTTTTTCAACCATTGCAAAACTTATCCATGAGTTTTGTTTTGGCGTGAGAATAAGAGAATCCCCTTCTTGCGTGATAATCACCTCATTTATACCTTTAAATTCAAACTCTTTAGGCAGTCTAACAACTTGATTCTTACCATTTTTAAATAACGATGCTGTTCTCATAATAAATACTTATTAAATAATGACATAGGTTAAGCATATGCTGTTATTTTAAACTATTCAAGTTTATTTAAAATTTGGTGGTTTGGCTAAGCAGAGCTTAGTGAATAGACACCCCCAAGCGGAAGAATATCGCTTAAAAATTTTGAGTTTTTTTGGGTTTTATTTGGATTAAAATTAAAATATATGGTTTTAGGCTATACTATCTAAATTGTAATGATAAAACTTAAAAATATAAAATTAAAGAGGAAGTAATGACAAACTTACAACGTTATCATCTTAAAAATGGCGAAATTATTGAAATTGAAATAGAAGAATCTCAAAAAAGGAGAGGAGCAGGCGCTGTTGGAACTGGAGTAGGAAAGAAATTAAAACAAACAACAAAAAGTCTGAAAGAAGCTTTGGAAACACTTCCTTCATTAGCAGATGAAATTCATGCAGCAATTGTTGAAAAACAAATTTTAGCTAGTGAAATCAAAGTAGAATTTGGATTTAAATTTGGAGCAGATATGGGGGTTATTGTTGCAAAAAGCTCGGCAGAAGCAAATTTTAAAGTTAATATCAAATGGAAATTAGATAATAAATCATGATATAAAAATTATGAATAAAGAAACATATTATGCTTCTTTAATTAAAATATTATACTACGCTGACAATAAGATTAAACCTGTTGGTGTGGGAGTTTTAATTGCTGAAGATACTATTTTAACGTGCGCCCATGTGGTAGCAGATGCATTAGGATCCGAAGGAGATGCAACAAGAAAAGAACTTGGTGCAGATTCTTCTGTTTGGGTTCATAGGGTTTTTATTGATGGAGTTAGTGATATTCAATCTAGTTTGGTTGAATGTGAAATTATAGAATATTTTAGTAGAAACAATACTAATACGATAACCGATCTTGCCATTCTAAAAACAAAAGAAAAAGCACGTTATTTGATTGATGGTGATTTAAAGGTTTCTTGTTTTTCTAAAAAAATACCAAAAGACAAAGATCAAATAAGTGTATTTGGGTTTCCTTTAGATGCCTCAGAAATAATAGGGCAAGCTATTGAAGCTTCTTACCATATCATAGGAAAAATGCCTAACCATTGGTTAAATGCCCTTGCAAATAAAGCATATGGTGATGAAATTCGTCGAGGTTTTAGTGGTTCACCTGCTATTAACTCAAATAAAGAGATTATTGGTATTATTTGTGAAGCTGATGAAGAAAGACGGACTGCGACAATTATTCCTGTTTCAATACTTTCAAAGATTACAACACTTCAATTTTGCCAAGTTAAGCAAGATTCTAAAGATTCAATAAATAATAATCAACCCATTCCTTTTTTTGAAAAAAATAATTCAGCGGGGCGTATTTTTTTAGATTGGTTATCGCCAAGTATCCATTATTTTTTAACCGTTAAATTAGGTTTATTAGCTGATCCACCTGAGCGATTAGCGCTTGAAAAACATTTAAGAGAACAACAAGCCGAGTGGTCTCAAGAATTAATAGGAAAAACATTTCTTCCGCCTCCAGCTAAAGAAATGCCAATTTTACCAGCTCAAATTATAAGTGGTAATAAAAAATTTTACACACCAATACAACAACTTATTAAAGAAGTCGTTGGTTTTTCTTCTGGTGGAGATGGTGCAAGTGCTCAAATAGCCGCCCTTAGTAAAAAAAGTAAGCGGGTACGGAATCTTGTCAAGCGTTTAAAATATTCAGAAACACCCCTTATTGTCCTTGGTGATCCAGGTTCAGGAAAAACAATCACTTTAAAGCAAGTTGCGATTGATTTATGTTTAGAAAATAGTCGTCGTGTATTTCCATCTCTTTGTCTATTTGTTCACTTAGGTCGTTGGAAACCCGTAAAAAAACCATCAATCGAAGATGTAGAAATTTTAGTAGAAGAGGCGGCAGGACCTTATTTAACTTCGATACTCTTAGAACTTTCAAAAAGACAACGTTTAATTATTATCTTTGATGGTTTAGATGAGATGTCTCGTTTAAATTATAATGAGCATACAAAAGCATTAAGTCAATATGCTGAACGTTATAATGGTTTAATAAAAACATTATTCTCCTGTCGGATTGCAGATTTTAGCCCTACTTTTAAACATAATCGTCTTGTCTTATTACCATTTCAAAGAAATCATATCTCAAATTATTTAATAAGACAATTTGGTAAAACTAAATTAGAGGTTTCTGGCGAATTAATATCAATTAAAAAACTTGGAAAAAGACTAATAACCCAAAAATTACCCATTCAGCCTCAAAATCCTTTCTCTCTTTGGTTACTTTCCTTGTATTTAAGAGAAAAACAATGTTGGCCCGAAACTCGAACCAAATTACTTGCATTTTTATTTGACTATCAATACCAGCGTAAACTTGATGAAGCTAAAATATCTAAAAAAGATTTGCCAGATAAAGAACAATTATTTTCAGATTTAGGACAACTAGCTCTATCAATTACCCAACAAAATAGAGGGACAGATATTGCTGTTTATAATGTTATGGCTTTATTTGGTCAGCGTACAAACTTATTAATTGAAACAGGTCGAATGTGCGGGGTATTACAACAATCATTAAATGATAATACGCCCCTGATCCGATTTGAACACCAACGAGCACAAGAATATTTCACAGCTTATGCCATTGTTAAAACTAAAATAAAAATTGATTGGACTAAATTATTAGAACAACCACGGTGGCAAGAAACACTTGTAAATATAGCCCAAATGGACGTAGAAAGTACCCCTTTAAGCGTGCTTCGAGAAAATCTTATTATTACTAATAATGATAAACTAGATTCTATTGATACTGCCCTTAGAGAATCTCAATATGCAGAACAAGTAGAATTGGCTACACGGGTGCTGGCTGCTGTTCCTAGATCTAAAGAGGCTATTAATTTAGAGAATGAAACTTCAAATGTTTCGGGTTGGTTATCAGAAAAAGGCAATCCAACCTCACAAGTTAAAATGTTGCGTCTAACTCATCGACTACCTGCTCAAGATGCTCGTTTTGTTATAGACAAAGCATTGGATAGTAACGTTCGCTGGGTTAAAAACCAAGCTTTAGAAGTAGCTGCAAGTATTTCAAGCGATGTTTCAACATCTCCATTACCTATTGAAGTTGCAAATGCTTATGGTGATGGTTCAATTATCCGAATTATTCCATCTAGACTTAAAATTGCATATAAAACAGGTTCAAAAGGACTTGCATTTGTGAGTTTACTTTCTCTTTTTTTATTTCTTTTTCATATTGTTGTTATTTCTGTTGCTGTGGAAGAAATTTCTTTGGCTATTGCAAATGATGTAACTAATACACTTTACTATAAAAATCTACTTTTCATAGCAAAAAAAGTTAAAGAAGGAGAATTACCTAAAGCAAAAGCAATAATTAAATTATTGAAATTATTGGAAAATAAGACTTTATATAAGAATTGGATTTCTATTTTAATTCCAATGGCAATTATTCTTGCGATTATAGGTAGCTTAATATGGTTTCCTCAATATTTTTGGATTATCATTCCAGCTTCAGGATTTGGCTTAGTATTATTATTATCTTTGATTTACTCTTTTTGGCTTTACGCTCCTTATGCAACTATAGGAAGTATATTTGGTAATATTTGGAATATTTGGGTATTTACAGGAGCATGTATAATAATAATAATAATGTCTAGTTTTATATTATTTTTATTTTCCACCCTGATTGCATTTATATTTATAACAATATTATCAATAAGTATATATATCTGGAGTGGAAAACCATCTCACCTTTTTTCTACATATAAAATAATTTATCGCAATAATGGTTTTATAGAGTATATAGAAATATTTGGTGGATCATGGTTGTTCCTAATTATAGTAATATTAATAGTTAAGTTGAAGTTAAAATATTTACTAGTAATAATATATGGTTATATTGTTAATACATTATCTGATTTACTAAGTAATACTGATTATTGGTGGGTAAGAATATTTATTAATATAAATGATATAGTTCCAGATATATCTTTTTTAAATAGATTTTTTGATTATATTTTTGTTGGGTTATTAATATTTTTAATAATTAAATTATTAAATTTCATATTGACATTAGTTTTTTTTAAAGAAAAAAATCCAAATTTGGAAGAAATAATAATAATAATAATATATCTTATATTTATATTTATATCTAGTAAAATAATATGGTATTTTGATGTTATTAAAAGTAGCACATACTCTATAGCATGGTTAATAAAAGGAATAATGTTTATGTTGATTTTAATAAGCATTGGTATTCTAATTGCTTTAATATATTGGATATGGAAAAAATATATACCATATATTAAATATATTAAAATGGATTTAAATAACTTTAAATACATTATAAAATATAAAAATACCAATGAACAAGCACAAATATTAAGAAGCTTAAATTTTAATGAACTAAACATATCAACAAGTGAATTTTACTCATTATTAATTGAATTAGAATCATATATAAAAGAAGAGCCAGCTTTAAGTGAATATTACCAAAAGCGGGATGAATTAGAAGATATCTTACGCCAAGAAAAACATAATTAACTTTATGAATATACAAAACAATCAATTACCAATCCTATATAACTGTTGTTATTGCAAGAAAGAGTTTTTAGCTAAAGACAAAATAGATGGTTATACTAAAGGCTATAAAGTTGGTTTTTTATGTCCTCATTGCGGAAAAAATATTAAAGATGATGAGACGGTAATTGCAAAAAGAATGGAAAAATCATTTATTCTTTTTTTAGTTTCTGCTATTTTATTCTCATTACTAGATGGATATACCATTAAATTATTTAGTCATACAATTGAATTTAATTATCTCTTATACTTCTTTATTACAATGATGGTTTGTTTTATATTTCTTATTTATTCTAAAAAAGATCCATTACCTCAGAAAACAACACCTGTTAATTCTTCTTCATTTAAATACTTAAAAACCAGACCCAAGAGTAGATAACAATAGGAGCCAAGAAAAAATAAAGAGCAAAATATCCAAGTTCACCCCATAGTTTATCAAACCATGTAAAGCCTAAATTTCTTTTATCTATTAAATAAATTGGTAAAACATAAGCTAATTGGACTAATCCAATATATATCGGATCACCTATTTTAAGTGGAATATGAAGTGGAATATCCGAAGTTGATAAAATTAAAAATATAAAACCATGAGTTAATAAGAAATGGATTTTAAAAATAGGTATTTTTTTCTAGTTATATCGGATTTTGGGGAGGGCTTCGATATCCAGCCATAGAGCTGGATATAAATAAATTTTGAAGCCAATCCTCATGGTATTTTTTCCCATTTATTTTTTCTGCTGGAGAACTTATTCCA